>Ga0207655_1000078_pt1 | contig 219360 bp, 199 predicted proteins | sample KBSM44metaG_FD_184398 | JGI IMG/M metagenome (GOLD analysis project Ga0207655, IMG submission 184398) | Miscanthus rhizosphere microbial communities from Kellogg Biological Station, Michigan, USA - KBS M4-4 metaG (SPAdes) (version 2) | ecosystem: Host-associated > Plants > Roots > Rhizosphere...
AATACCCGCTGGCGTTGGCGCCGCTGCGCGAGGTCCCCATCGCCAGCTGGTAGTTGTTGTTCTCGTCAATCCGGTCGTAATACCCCACCCGGTGGGTAGTGTCGTTACGGTTCACCGTGGTGTTGTAGCTGACGTTGGCACCATTGCCCCACGGCATCGACAGCGAGAGATAAGCGCCGTCGTCGTTGGTGTTGTTGTACTTGTTGCGGTAGGCCGACAACGACACGCTCATGTTCTTGAAGCGGCCGATGTCGAAATAACGCGACATCGTCAGGTTGTAACGGTCATTGGCCGGGCGGTCCCAGTAAGTCTGATGGCTGTAGTTCAGGTAGGTACTCAACCCCAGGTCACGGAACTGCTTGTTAAAGGTGATGGTGTACATCTCCTTGTTATTGCCGACCCGGGTACCGTAATAGCGCGCATCCAGGTATTCGCTCATGCTCATGAAGTCCTCTTCCGAGAAGCGGTAGCCGGCGAAGGTCACCTGGCTGTCCAGCTCGTCAAAGGTCTTCGAGTAGCTCACCCGGTACGAGCCACCGCTGAGCGTGCCGTCCTGCGCCGGAATGCTTGCCCGCGACTGGGTGGCGTCAAAGGATAGCGCCCCGAAGGCCATCAGATCGCGGCCGATACCCAGCGACAGGGCGTTATAATCGCCGCCCAGCAGGGCCCCGCCGTACAGCGACCAGCCGTTGCTGATGCCCCAGGAAAACTCGCCGGTGCCGAACAGCGGCCCGCGAGAGTGATGATCCCAGTCGGACGGTTTACCGGTGGCAAATTTGAAGCGCACCGAGCCCGGACGCGTCAGGTACGGAATGCTGGCGGTATTCATAGTGAATTCCTGCACGCTGCCGTCCTGCTCTTCCACCCGCACGTTCAACTCGCCGGACACCGCATCGTTGATGTCCTGAATGCGGAACGGCCCGGCCGCCACCTGCGTCTCGTACAGCACCCGCCCTTGCTGACTGATGATGACCTTCGCATTGGTCTTCGCCATCCCCACCACTTCCGGCGCATAACCGCGCAGGTTAGGTGGCAGCATGTTGTCGTCCGACACCAGGCTCGCCCCGGTAAAGCGGAAACTGTCGAACATGCCGGAGTCCAGGTAGTTCTCTCCCAGCGTCAGTTTGGAACGCAGGGCCGGAATGGCGCGATAGGCGTAATAGCGGCTCCAGTCCAGCTTCTGGGCGGTGCCCTGCCCGCTGCCGGTCTGGTGGTCCAGATTACCCTGCCAGTCGGCCCGCAGACGCCAGACGCCCATGTTCGCCCCCGCCGTTCCGTTGCCGCTGACGCGGTAACCGCGGCTGCCGTCCCGCTGCTGATGCTGCGTCTGGGCGTTGACGTTATAGTCAAACAACAGCCCCGGAATGCCCTCGTCCCAGCGCGATGGCGGATCCCAGTCCGGCGACGAATACTCCAGATAGGCCTGCGGGATACTCAGATACAAGGCCGAGGTGGCCAGGTCTGCGCGCACTTCCATACCTTTGAGGCTGTCGATATTCAGGCAGCCGTCCTGATGCCACCAGGTCAGCGTTTTTATTGCATCGGGCTTTAACCCTAATTGCCCGACCAGTTCCGGTGACAAACAGGCCATGCTGCCTTTCGGGTCATCCTCGGGCGCATAGAAATTGATATTTTCTTCCGGCAATTCATTTTTATTGATGTGCACGGCCATATTATAGTTTCCCGGCATGATATAACCGCTGCGCGAGAACTGACTCAGGTCGATATTTTTCCTGTCATTAACATCCAGCACATCCATATTGAACTGAATGGCCTCGGCGGCATACAGCGAAGTACTGCCCAGAGCCAGAGAAATACTCAACCCCAATGCCTGAAGACGAAATAACTTCCCTGTTGGAGAAAACACCATAGCCATGAACCTTTAAAATAGTGATAAGGAATAATGCCTGCCAATTATCAAACGCATGGCTGTCAGTAATAATCCAATTTAAAGCGTACGGCAGAGGTATATCTACCAGCCTTTAATGTCTGGCTATTGGAGACCAGCTTCATTGTGTAATCGAGCTTCATGCTGCCTGGTATTATTTCCCCCAACGGCAACGGTTCCCCGGGCATAGCCTTATTACCCTGACTGTCGGCAATTTCCAGCGCCACGCCTTTTGCTTCACCACGAACACCAAACAGACTGCCATCGGCATCGCCGTCGAAAGTCACCTGAAAGTGATGCCAGTCTGGTAACTGGGGATCTGGGCGCGATAATTCGCAATTAATTAACTCCACGCTAAAGGGTCGGGTCGTTCCCTGGCCGTCACGCATAATATCACCCACCGGCACCGTATCCATATCGATGGTTTGTTCCCGACTGCCGGCTGCAATGGCACAGGCAGTATCAATAATGGATCCTTGCATATTGACGCGCCCCCACCCCTGCGCTGAATGGGCGGCCTGTGCCTGTGTATTTAACAGCACGAGCAATATGAAAGGAGACACGAAATAAGGGACGCAGCGTTTCATTGATTTTCCTTAGTCATCCGAAATCTTCCGTGTGGAAATAGCATGCGGAATAACCCGCATGCCGGACACATTTAAATTATGGGAATCAATTACTGGTAAGCCAGGGTGAAGTCAGCAACGGACTGGAAGTCACCCGGCACAACAGCTGAAGAGGCACCATCACCCTGCAGGTAGGCAGCAAAACGCAGGGTGTTGTTACCGTCGTTCAGCGTCTGAGGTGGCGTTGCGGTACCCAATTTGATCAGGTTGCTTGCCATATCGGTAAGCGCAATGCTAGCGCCGCTGGCGGTGCCGATAATACCCAGCAAGTCTGGGTTGGCCGAGGATGCCGCACCGTTAAAAGTGGTGGTTACGGTTTTCAGGGTTGTGGTATCACACTGCTCTAATTTAATATCGAACTGACGTGGCACCGACTTGCCGCCATCTTTCAGAGCAACGTTTGAAACCTGTCCCAGGTCCACGGTTTGATCGACAGACTCAGGGGCAATCGAGCAAGGCGCGTCAATGATAGCTCCGGTAAAGGTCACAGTGCCGTGGCCCTGATCGGCAGCGTGCGCCAAAGAAGAAGCACCAAAAGCAATAACGGCTGCCATCATAATTTTGTTCAGTTTCATGAAAATCATTCCTTTAATTAAATAAATTACAGTTAACCTGTAGCTTCAAGAATACAATTCCTCATCAATGAGAAAGCAGCACAAGCATGAGAGAAAACCACATCTGAAAAAGCGGAATATATAGATAAATAAAAAAACCACTCTACTAAAAACTCACTTCTCATATCGCTAAGAACGCAAGATTCAATGTAACTCACAGGTTAGCCTCTCTTGGCTGCCGGAGATATTTTTACAAATTCAAACGCAATCTGAAAAGACATTTCACACCAAATATTAAAATACGAAATATAAAACCAACATGAATATACAAATTATTAATCGGCGAGATAACAGATCGCTATAACAAAATTGCCAGAATAAAATATCGTAATTATAATCGCTAAAAGCATTATAGATCGCGTATGCAATTTATGAGTTACAATAAACCAGCAAAAAGGTTTTTATGGGTGGTTTTCGACACAATATATAAACCACCCACTCAGTAAGAAGAGGACAAGGAAGGAAGGAAGGAAGGAAGGAATGAAAAACCACAGACGCGACACCCAGCCGGAGCCAAACTACCAGCAGCAGGCAGAAGAATTGGCCACGGAACTACATACTCTAAAGCAGCGTTATCACGTGATGTTGCAGGCGCAACAGGGTGAAGATAAACCGCAAAACAGGCAGACCCGTGCCATTATCGGTCACCTTTTGGGTCATCTTCATGTCACTATTTCTTTTGCAGGACACGTCAGCAGCGACGGGAGGCCATAACGATGAAATCCTTATCCCCCAAAAAACAAGAGCAACGGCGCTTGCAACAACGTTTATTAACAACATTACAGCAGCTTTCCCCACCGCCGGACAGTGACCACCTCCCTCCGCAAGCGGAATGGCCGTCAACACGGCAATTAGCGGATTCGCATGATATCAGTATTTATAAAGCGCGGAATTTGCTGTTGGACATGGCCAAAAATGGAAAGGTGATAGTCACCGGCCGACCGGTGAATAATACCTTGCGTTGGTATCCCTCCTATCGCGACAGGTAACGTTTTCACAAAACAGAATACTCCCCCATAAATACTACCCAGTTATAACCCCCCTTCCCTCCGGAAGTACATCGGAGGGTTTTTTTATTGTGGTGAACCTCCATTATAAAGCAAGCCGTGCTGAAAGAATAACAATGGGAAAGTGGTATTCAATTCCGGGTTCGCAACTGCCACCGGCAGTCTGGTTCGCATACTCACCCAACCGCAAGGATATTCATCCATAGACCGCCCCCTGAATATCCGAACACTTCGACTTCTTCAAATTAGCAACTCGTCTAAAAACTACATAAGGCTAGTTGGGAGATAAGTATGATCAAAGAGCTACTGGGCCAGAGCACCACCGGCACCGTTCTCAACAGGAAAAAGTCGCCATCGTGCAGGAGATATTGATGGTTCGCCGACCATGAGGCGGAAGTCTGAGACTTCCGTCATTCCGCCTCACCCATAGCGCCCGGTAATATAATCCTCGGTGCGGCGCTGGCGCGGCGAAGTGAAGATGGCGTCGGTATCGTTGTACTCCACCAGCCTGCCCTGATGAATAAAGGCGGTGTAATCGGAGACGCGCGCCGCCTGCTGCATGTTGTGCGTCACCAGCACCACGCTGTAACGCTGCTTCAGCGCGGAGATCAACTCTTCGATGGTCAGGGTGGAGATCGGATCCAGCGCCGAAGTCGGCTCGTCGAGCAGCAGCACCTCCGGTTCGATGGCGATAGCGCGGGCGATCACCAGCCGCTGCTGCTGGCCGCTGGAAAGCCGGAAGGCGTTCTCGCGCAGCCGGTCCTTCACCTCGTGCCACAGCGCCGCGGCGCGCAGCGAACGTTCCACCGCTTCATCCAGCAGGCGCCGGTCGCGCACGCCCTGCAGGCGCAGGCCGTACACCACGTTTTCATAAATCGATTTCGGAAACGGATTCGGCCGCTGGAACACCATGCCCACCTGCCGGCGCAGCGCGGCCACGTCAATCTGGCTGCCGGAGATGCCCACGCCGTTGAGCTGCAAATCGCCCTCGATGCGGCAGTTATCCACCAGATCGTTCATACGGTTGAAGCAGCGCAGCAGCGTCGATTTGCCGCAGCCCGAGGGGCCAATCAGCGCCGTCACCCGGTGTTTCGGAATGCGCAGCGAGATATTGTGCAGCACCTGTTTCTCGCCGTAGAACAGGTTCAGGCCATTGACCGCCAGCGCGGTCTGTTCATCATCAAGATGCTGGACATCCAGCCGGGGCAAACTGCCTGGCGTCATCAAACCCATTACGCACTCCCCAAGAATAACGTCATTGTTACTGCGACCATGCTCTATACCGCTCCCTCAGCGAATGGCGGATGCCCATCGCCGCCAGATTCAGGCCCACCACGATCGTCACCAGCAGGAAGGCGGTGGCGAAGACCAACGGCCGCGCCGCCTCCACGCTTGGGCTCTGGAACGCCATATCGTAAATCTGGAAGCTCAGGTGCATAAACTTCCGCTCCAGATGCAGATACGGGAAAATGTCATCCACCGGCAGCACCGGCACCGATTTCACCACGCCCACCAACATCAGCGGCGCGGTTTCGCCGGCGGCGCGCGCCACCGCCAAAATCAAACCTGTCATCATCGCCGGCGCGGCCATCGGCAGCACGATGCGCCATAAGGTTTCCGCGCGGCTGGCGCCCAGCGCCATCGAGCCCTGGCGCAGCGCGACGGGAATGCGCGACAGCCCCTCCTCGGTGGCGACGATCACTACCGGCAGCGTCAGCAGCGCCAGCGTCAGCGCCGCCCACAGCACGCCGGGGGTGCCGAAGGTCGGGTTGGGCAAGGATTCAGGATAGAACAGTTGGTCGAGCGTGCCGCCAATCATGTAAACAAAAAAGCCCAGGCCAAACACGCCGTAGACAATCGACGGCACGCCGGCTAGGTTGACCACCGCAATGCGGATAAGCCGCGTCAGCAGATTATTGCCAGCATACTCATGCAGATACACCGCGGCAATCACGCCAAAAGGCATCACCACGATCGACATCAAAACCACCATCAGCACGGTGCCGAATATCGCCGGGAACACTCCGCCTTCGGTATTGGCCTCGCGCGGGCTGTCGCTGAGGAATTTCTTCACCTGGCTGCCCCAGTGCGCCAGCTTCTGCCCGGTGTTCATGGCGTTCGGGTACCAGGCGTCGCGCACCTGGTTCAGCGGAATGGTCAGCGTCTGGCCGTGCATGTCGCGCAGCAGCAGCGCGTCACGCAGGCGATCGCGGTTCAACCCGTCCAGCCGATCGGCCAGCGTGCGGAACTGGCGCTGCAGCTCCACCCTTTCAGCCTTGATGGCGTCCTGGGCGCGGGCATCCAGTTGGGCATTCTGCTGCAGGCGCTTTTCACGCAGCCGCAGCGCATCAAACTGCTGGTTGATGCGCGCCATGTCGTGAAACTGAATCTTATTCGCCTGGCGCGTCAACGCGGCGATCTGCGGCAAACGCTGCCGCAAGGCCTGGCTGAGGTTGCGGCCGGTCAGCGGCTGGCCGTCTTCCAGCATGCCCGCCAGATAACCATAGGCGGTGCCGTTACTGTTGCGCTCCAGCACCAGCAGATCGCGCGGCGTGCTTTGGCGGCGAATATCGCTGGCCAGCAGGGTGCGGAAATCCTGCTCTTCGCTTTCGCGGTTACCGACCTTGATCAGGTAGCGCTCAATATTCTGCGCGTCGCCCGGCGGCGTCACGCCGGCCTCGGCCAACTGGCGGCGTGAAATGCTCTGCTGCTGATAGAGTTCGCCGATCAGCGTCACCGGCCCGGCCGCGCTCTGGTTAAGCTCAAACTGATACACCGGGCTGGGCCAGAAATAGCGCATGCCCTGCCCGGCCAGCAGCAGCATGATGCCGATCAGCGCCAGCAGGCTGACGGCCACCGAACCGGCGGTCAGCCACACCCACGGCGAGCCGCTTCTCATCCAGCTTCTCACGGCGCCTCCTGGTTGAGGGTATAACGCTCACGCAGCCGCAGGCGCACCGCCTCCGCCAGCGTATTGAATACAAAGGTAAAGACGAACAGCACCAGCGCGGTGAGGAACAGCACGCGGTAGTGGCTGCTGCCGGATACCGCCTCCGGCATTTCTATCGCGATATTGGCCGCCAGCGCGCGCAGCCCCTGGAACAGGCTGCCGTCGATAATCGGCGTATTGCCGGTGGCCATCAGCACTATCATGGTTTCCCCGACCGCGCGGCCAAAGCCGATCATCAGCGCGGAGAAAATGCCGGCGCTGGCCGAAGGCAGCACCACCCGCACCACGGTTTGCCACTGGGTCGCCCCCAACGCCAGCGATCCCTGGCTCAGGGTGGCGGGCACGCTGAACAGCGCGTCCTCCGCCAGCGAGAAGATGATAGGCACCAGCGCAAAACCCATCGCCACGCCCACCACCAGCGCGTTGCGCTGATCGTAATCGTCACCCAGCCAGAAATGCAGCGGTGCGCCGAAGATAGCCACCTCCAGCCACGGCCCTGCGCTAAACGCCAGCCATACGGTCAACGCCAGCAGCGGCAGCAGGATCAGCAGATCGACGCCGGCCGGGCGGCGCGGCGCAAAATGGTTGACCGCCCCGCCGCACAGCAGCACTACGGCCGCCAACAGCAGCGGCAGCGACAGCACCGCCAGCAAATAGTGTTCAATCACCGGCGCCAGCCAAATGCCCGCCACCAGGCCAATCACCACCGTCGGCAGCGCCCCCATCACCTCAATGGCGGGTTTAATCACCCGGCGCAGCCCCCGCGTCATAAAGTAGGCGGTGTAAATCGCGCCGGCCAGCGCCAGCGGAATGGCGAACAGCATGGCGTAAGCCGCCGCCTTGAAGGTGCCGAAAATCACCGGCACCAGGCTGAACTTGGGTTGGTAGCTGTCTTCGCCGGAGGTGGACTGCCAAACATAAGCCGGCTGCGGGTAGTTCTCATACCACACCTTGCCCCACAGCGAACGCCAGGTGACGTCGGGATAAGGGTTATCGATGGCATAACGCTGCCAGCCCTCTGCGGTTTCCAGCAGCAGGCCGTCGCCGCGCGGCGCAAACGCCATGCGCGTCACTGCGCCGCTCAGCCGGCCATTCAGCAGCGGCTGGGGCTGAATGCTGGAGAACAGCGAGAAGCCGCCATCGGGCCGCAGGGTGGCGAACACCCGGCGATAAGGCTCGGCCGCCAGCATGTCCTGCGGCTGGGATAAGTGATCGAAATGCTGCACCGGCGTCAGCTGCCAGCGCGAGTTCTTTTCCACGTCGAACCATTCGCGCGTGTTGCCGTCGGCGCCGGTAATCAGCAGTGCGCTGCCGCCGGGCAGCGCCGTCAGGCGATAAGGCGGGCGCTCGCCGAGGGTGCGCGTTTCGCTCAGCTGCAGCTGGGCGCCGTCAATCTGGTAACGCGCCAGCCGGTTGCCCGCCAGCAGGTAAAGCTGACGGCCGTCCGGCGTCAGCACCAGCTGCTGCGCCCCGCCTTCCAGCGCGAGCGCGCTCAGCTGCGGCGCCCGATCGGGGCTAAAGCGGCCGAAGACCAGACGGTTGTCTTGCGTCACGCCGGCCAGCAAATATTGATTGCGGTGCGCCTCCGCCAGGGTCAACAGCTGCAGCGAACGCCCCTGTTTATCCAGCGCCAGCGGGCGTTGCCCCAGCGGGAATGCCCACTGCGGCAGTGCGGTTTCCGCCGAAGTGAAATCGGCCTGGGCGATCACGAAGCGACCGTCGGCCTGCGCCAGCGCGAACAGATCGCGCTCGCCCGCCGCCTGGCTGAGCAGCGCCGGTTTGGCCAGCAACGTCTGCTGAGCCAGGGGCTCGGCGGTTTTGCCCCCCTGCGGCGGCGCAAGGCGGTAGAACTGGCCTGCGCCCTGCGCATCGATGCGGTAACCGATGCGCTGCTGCACGTCCATGCCCAGCGCCAGCGCCGGCCCAGAGGCGTCGATCGGCAGCGGCTGGGCCTGGCCCAGCGACGCAGGTTTGAACAGCGGCAGCACCGCAAACAGCAGGTAAACGAAGATCAGCATCAGCGTCATCAGCACCAGCAGCCCACTGACGGTTACCGCCGCCTGTACGCCACGGTCGATGCGCCCGCGCAAGCGATCCCGGGGATGTTGAGTTGCCGTAGTCTGTGCCATGTCTCTCGCTGTCGCTGATGAAATCGGGCTTGCACCGTAAGATAACCGGGCATCTTATGTCAGTTTTGTGACGTTTGCATGACAAACTTGGCCGCCGTTCCTTTAGCGTTTTCTACTGCCATAGGCCAATATGGCGTGGTTATATTGCTGAAAAATGATGGCGAAGCCGATCTCTTTACCCGCCTAAAAGCCTTATATTCATCATTTATTCCAGCAGAGCGGGAAGGCTGCCCTCACCGCCGCAGAAAAAAATTTTCCGCCATCAAATGCCGCCCCCCAACGCAATGGATATGTTGGACTTTCCTGTCAATCTCTCGCAATAATGAGGAAGGACAATAGAGCGGCATCCGGGCGCTGCGTCCCGGATCCTATTCTAAAATTGAACTGGAGTGGCAATGGGTCAGGAAAAGCTCTACATCGAAAAAGAACTAAGCTGGTTATCCTTTAATGAACGCGTGTTGCAGGAAGCCGCAGATAAGAGCAATCCCCTGATTGAGCGCATGCGTTTTCTGGGCATTTACTCCAACAACCTCGACGAGTTCTATAAGGTCCGCTTCGCCGATCTCAAACGACGCATCCTGATCAGTGAAGAACAAGGCTCCGCCGGTGCCTCGCGCCACCTGTTGAAAAAGATCCAGGCCAAGGTGCTGAAAACCGATCAGGAGTTCGACAGCCTGTATAACGACCTGCTGTTGGAGATGGCGCGCAACCAGATCTTCCTGATCAACGAACGCCAGGTCTCCGAAAACCAGCAAATCTGGCTGCGGCAATACTTCAAGCAGCACCTGCGCCAGCACATCACGCCGATCCTGATCAACCACGACACCAATCTGGTGCAGTTCCTGAAAGACGATTACACCTATCTGGCGGTAGAGATCATCCGCGGCGCGCGCATCGACTACGCGTTGCTGGAAATCCCCTCCGACAAGGTGCCGCGCTTCGTCAACCTGCCTCCGGAAGCGCCGCGCCGCCGCAAACCGATGATCTTGCTGGACAACATTCTGCGCTACTGCCTGGACGACATCTTCAAGGGGTTCTTCGACTACGACGCGCTCAATGCCTATTCGATGAAAATGACCCGCGACGCGGAATACGATCTGGTCACCGAGATGGAATCCAGCCTGCTGGAACTGATGTCTTCCAGCCTGAAACAGCGCCTCACCGCCGAGCCGGTGCGCTTCGTTTATCAGCGCGATATGCCGAACGAGATGGTGGAGCTGCTGCGCGGCAAGCTCGGCATCTCCAACTACGACTCGGTGATCGCCGGCGGGCGTTACCATAACTTCAAAGACTTCATCAGCTTCCCGAACGTCGGCAAAGCCAACCTGGTCAACAGGCCGCTGCCGCGCCTGCGCCATATCTGGTTCGACCGCTTCCGCAACGGCTTCGACGCCATTCGCGAACAAGACGTGCTGCTGTATTACCCGTACCACACCTTCGAGCACGTGTTGGAGCTGTTGCGCCAGGCATCGTTCGATCCGAGCGTGCTGGCGATAAAAATCAACATTTACCGCGTGGCGAAAGACTCGCGCATCATCGAGTCGATGATCCACGCGGCGCACAACGGCAAAAAGGTCACGGTAGTGGTCGAGCTGCAGGCGCGCTTCGACGAAGAGGCCAACATCCACTGGGCCAAACGCCTGACCGAAGCCGGCGTGCACGTGATTTTCTCGGCGCCGGGGCTGAAAATCCACGCCAAGCTGTTCCTGATCTCACGCCGGGAAGGCGACCAAATTGTGCGCTATGCTCATATCGGCACCGGCAACTTCAACGAAAAGACCGCGCGTATTTATACCGACTATTCGTTGCTGACCGCCGACGCGCGCATTACCAACGAAGTGCGCCGGGTGTTCAACTTTATCGAGAACCCGTATCGCCCGGTCACCTTCGATAACCTGATGGTATCGCCGCAGAACTCGCGGTTGAAACTGTACGAACTGATCGACAACGAAATCGCCAACGCCCAGGCCGGAGAACAGGCCGGCATTATGCTAAAAATCAATAATCTGGTGGATAAAGGGCTGGTAGATCGGTTATATACCGCATCCGGCGCCGGCGTAAAAATACGCCTGCTGGTGCGTGGCATGTGTTCTTTGATTCCCAACCTGCCGGGGATCAGTGACAATATCCAGGTGATCAGCATCGTCGACCGCTATCTGGAACACGATCGGGTGTACGTTTTCGACAACAAAGGTGACAAACGGGTATATCTGTCCTCCGCCGACTGGATGACCCGCAACATAGATTACCGCATCGAAGTGGCGGTATCGCTGCTGGATCCGGCGCTGAAACAGCGCGTTCTGGATATTCTGGAGATCCTGTTCAGCGATACGGTCAAAGCCCGCTATCTAGACAAAGAACTGAGCAACCAGTACGTGCCGCGCGGCAACCGCCGCAAGGTGCGCTCACAGGTGGCTATTTACGAGTATTTAAAAGCTCTGGAACAACCAGGACAGTAGGCCAGCAACTATGCCGCTAAAAAGCACTGCAACGAACAAACCGCAGGAATTCGCTGCCATCGACCTCGGGTCGAACAGCTTCCACATGGTGATAGCCCGCGTCGTCAACGGCGCCTTACAGGTGTTAGGTCGTTTAAAACAGCGGGTACACCTCGCCGATGGATTGGACAGCAATAATGTGCTCAGTGAAGAGGCAATGGAACGCGGCCTGGCCTGCCTGGCGCTGTTCGCCGAACGGCTGCAGGGCTTCCCTGCCGATAACGTCACCATCGTCGGCACCCATACCCTGCGCCAGGCGGTGAATGCCGAGGTGTTCCTCAAGCGCGCCGCCAAGGTCATCCCCTACCCGATCGAAATCATCGCCGGCCAGGAAGAGGCGCGTCTGATCTTCATGGGCGTGGAACACACCCAGCCCGAGAAAGGCCGCAAGCTGGTGATCGACATCGGCGGCGGCTCAACCGAGCTGGTTATCGGCGAAGATTTCGAACCGCTGCTGGCGGAAAGCCGCCGCATGGGCTGCGTCAGCTTCGCCCAGATGTTCTTCCCGGGCGGGGAGATCGGCAAAAACAACTTCCGCCGCGCGCGCCTTGCCGCAGCGCAGAAGCTGGAAACCCTGGCCTGGCAATACCGCATTCAGGGTTGGCAATACGCCCTGGGCGCCTCGGGCACCATCAAGGCCGCGCACGAAGTGCTGGTGGCGATGGGCGAAAAAGACGGCCTGATCACTCTGGATCGGCTGGAAATGCTGGCCGAGCAGGTGCTGCAGTTCAAGAATTTCAACGCGTTAAGCCTGCCGGGGCTGTCGGAAGACCGCCAGTCGGTGTTCGTGCCGGGGCTGGCTATCCTGTGCGGCGTGTTCGATGCGCTGGCGATACGCGACCTGCGCCTGTCCGACGGCGCGCTGCGCGAAGGCGTGCTGTATGAAATGGAAGGCCGCTTCCGCCATCAGGACATCCGCAGCCGCACCGCCAAAAGCCTGGCCGATCACTACAACATCGACCGCGAACAGGCCAAACGGGTGCTGGAAACCACCGAGCTGCTGTATTCACAGTGGATGGCGCAAAATACCAAGCTGGTGCATCCGCAGCTGGAAGCGCTGCTGAAGTGGGCCGCCATGCTGCACGAGGTGGGCCTGAGCATCAACCACAGCGGGATGCATCGCCATTCGGCCTACATTCTGCAAAATTCCAACCTGCCGGGCTTCAACCAGGAGCAACAGCTGCTGCTGGCGGCGCTGGTGCGCTTCCACCGCAAGGCCATCAAGCTGGAAGAGCTGCCGCGCCTGAACCTGTTCAAGAAAAAGCATTACCTGCCGCTGATCCAGCTGCTGCGGCTGAGCACCCTGCTCAACAACCAGCGCCAGTCGACCACCACGCCGGAGACGCTGCGCCTGAGCACCGACGACAACCACTGGACGCTGCGTTTCCCCAGCGGCTATCTGGCGCAGAACAACCTGGTGCAGCTGGACTTCGAACGCGAGCAGGCCTACTGGAACGACGTTGTCGGCTGGAAGCTGGTTATCGAGGAAGAAGGCTCGCAGGGCGAACAGCGCACCGCCTGATCCTCAGCGCCCCTCTGCCGCCGGAGGGGCGTCTGCCGCCAGCTGCGCCAGCGGCTGCGGCCTGCCGATATAGTAGCCCTGCATGTAACTCACCCCCAGCGTTTTCAGCGCCTCGAACTGTGCTTCGCTCTCGACGTATTCCGCCACGATGCGCAACCGCTTTAGCTGCGCCACCTCGCATATCGAGGCGATAATTTGCCGATCCAACGGGTTAGTCAACATGCCGCGCACGAAGCTGCCGTCAATTTTCAGCGTATCCACCTGCAGCATCTTCAGCCGCTCGTAGCTGGAATAGCCGGTGCCGAAATCGTCGATCGCCAGGCGGCAGCCCAATGCCCGCAGCGCCTGCAGGCTGGCGCTGGCGCAGTCGGTTTCCTGCAGCAGGTGCGACTCCGTGACCTCCAGCATCAGCCGCGCCGGTTCAATCCGGTAGTGTCTCAGCAGCGTACGCAGATCCTGGCTCAGCATCGGGCGGCACAGCGATGACGGCGATAGGTTCACCGCAAAATGCGCCTGCGGCAGGCGGTCTCGCTGGCGCGCCATAAACTGCAGCGTATGGCGCAGCACCCACATATCCAACGCGTAGGTCAGGCCAAATTCGTGCGCTACCGGTAAAAAGGCGTCGGGCGGCAACAGGCCGCCCTGCGCGTCCGGCAGGCGCAGCAGGATTTCATGGTAGCAGCCGCCCCGCACGCCAAGGATAGGCTGCGCCATCAGCACAAAGCCGTCATGATCCAGCGCCTGCTGCACGCCGTGCAGCACCGCCACCTTGCGCCTGATTTCCTCTTGCAGCCGGCGCCGGTCATGCTGCGCGTTCTCTGGCCGCCCGCTGCTCAGCGACACCTCGGCCAGCGAACTCAGCTCGCCCAACAGCGGGTACAGATGTTCCTGGCCCGGCCCCGCCGCACCATAGCCGATCCCCAACGAGGGATGGACCGGCAAGCCGTTCCACACCAGGCGAAATTTTTCCAGCGCCAGATAAATGCGCGCCACCTGCGGCTGAGCGTCGCCCCCCTCCAGCCGCAGCAGCAGATCGTAACCCGGCAGGTGATAAACCCCATCATCCGGCTTCAGCACCTGGCGCAACAGCGCCGCCAGCTGTTGTTTGAAGCGGATACGCAGCTGCATGCCATAGTTGTGGCTGAGCAGATCCAATTCAGCCACTCGCAGAAAGCACAACGTCGAATGCGGCGCGGCGGCCAAATCGCGCCTGAGCGCCCGCAGGTTGGGCAAGCCGATCATCGGGTCCCGCAGCGCGGCGTTTTGCGCCCGGGCCTGGGTCGCCCGCTGCCGGGTGTTGATCGCCGACACCAGGAAAATGCACAGCGTAAATACCAACAGCATGGAAGAAATAAAGGCGATGTTGTGCAACGGGTTATCCCACTGCATATAGCCGCGATAATAGGTGAACAGCACCAGCAAGGTGACGGGCCAGACCACGCTGTTGAACTGATAGCCAAAGCGCATCGCGCTGTACAGCATCACCGGCAGCAGCAGCGTCAGACCGTAGTCGTTCAGCAACGGGTAAACGTCGCCCTCCATGCGATAACACAGGGCGGAGAGCATACAGCCCAGCACCAGCAGCCATAGCCGCAGCTCGCCTTTGCCGCTTTCGCACGCCTTTTCGCGGCGAAAACGCCGCCACAGCACCAGCGCGCAGCGCGGCTTGACCAGGCAGCGCAATGCCGCGTAAAACAGCGGCATGGCGGTCAGGCAACCCAGCAGCAACGCCTGAAAGTTGACCAGGCTGCGCAGGTAGCCGGCATAGCCGGACGCCAGCCCCAGCTCATCGGGCAAGGCGCCCAGGCCAATCAACAGCTGCAGGCCCAAAATGAACAACAGCGACGGCAAGGCGACCAGCCATAACAGCCGCGCCCGCGCAAGGCTCAGGCTGCCGGGCGCGGCGCACCAGCGGCGCCGGGTGCGCCAGCGGTACCCCAACCAACTGAGGCTCAAACAGCCCAGGAACAACAGCATCATGGTGATGCCAATCTCCAGGCCGAGCCGGCTGGCATAACGCAGCAGAACGGCGGCGGCGATGCCCGGCAGCGCTCGCCAGTCAAAGCACCGCAGCAGCGCGATGCAGGCCGCCAGCGGTAAATAGATCAGGTAAACCTTGCCCTCGGGCGACAGGAAATGCGGCGACAGCCAACCGGCAATCGGGATCAACAGCAGGCTGCAGATTAAGGGATAACCCCACCCGCGGTGGCGTAACCGTCGGATCAATAAATCCATAAACATCAGGCAGGCTCCTTTCCATACCGCTATCCATTCAGGACAGCGGCGAGAAAGCGGCGGCGTGAATGGCTGTAAATTTTATGCGCTGGGGTCGGTCAGGATTTGACCGCGATCAATCAATAGATAAAAATCCGGTAAAAAATGAGCAAACCAACTTTTTGTATTACCCTGCCGTCAGGTTACTTTCCATAAACCAAACCTAAACTAAACGGCGGTAGAATGCGCTGCTTCAGCGGCAGGAAATAAATGGACAACTTTTGTCATCAGCGCCTAAAATTCCGGTTACAACTTCCGCCATCAGATAACACGGGAACCGGCAGGCCGGGTGATATATGCGTAGAAAAACCACCGGACAAATGACGAAGATAGTGTTGTTTATCAGCTTTATCATTTTGATTGGCCGGCTGCTGTACGCCGCCGTGGTGGCGGTGCCCCATCATCAGGAAAAGCGGCTGGCGCCCCCTCAAAGCGCCACTGAAAGCAGCGCAGAAAATCGGGGCAATGCCCCCTAGACGCCTTGCCCGCCCGTTTCATAAAAATGACGCCTGCACTCGCTATGCTCTATCTTTGAGAGAGCCCCCGCAAGGAACCCGAGCGCCCGTTAAGGAATACCATGTCTGCCGCTACCCATAACGTCAAAAAAGTCGCTGAACATCGCCAGCGCATCCTTTCGCTGCTGTTAAACAACAAAGAGCTGGTCGACGGTATTCTCGGCCGGCCGGGGGATGAAAACGTCCTCAGCAAGAGCGAATTGCTGAATCAGACGGCGGAGATCACCAGCCTGCTGGACGATATGCACGCCGCCGACCTGGCGGATTTGCTGGAGGCCTTGCCGCAGGACGAACGCCTGGCGCTGTGGCGGCTGGTGGGCAATGCCAAACGCGGCCAAACGTTGGTGGAAGTGGCTGAACCGGTGTGGGACAGCCTGATCGAAGAAATGAGCGATAAAGACCTGCTCAAAGCGATCAAAACGCTGGACGTCGACGAGCAGGCCTACCTGGCGCAATACCTGCCGCGCAACCTGATGGGCCGCCTGCTGACCTCGCTGGAGCCGGAGCAGCGCGCTCAGGTGCGCGAGATGATCCACTACGGCAAGGACACCGTCGGCTGGATGATGGACTTCGAGCTGGTGGCGGTGCGCCCGGACGTCACGCTCGGCGCGGTGCACCGCTTCCTGCGCATGCGCAAAACCATCCCGGACGCCACCGACAAACTGTTCGTCACCGATCGCAAAAACACCCTGCTGGGCGAACTGCCGCTCACCGCGGTGCTGCTGAACGACCCGGAGACGCTGGTGCGCGACGTGATGGACAACGATCCCGCCAGCTTCCAGCCCGAAGATAAAGCCGACGAAGCGGCCGGCGCCTTCGAACGTTATGACCTGATCAGCGCCCCGGTGATCGACGCCAAGGGCAAGCTGATGGGCCGCCTGACCATTGAAGAGATTGTCGACGCCGTCAACGAAGAAAGCGACACCAACCTGCGCCGTCTGGGCGGCTTGAGCCCGGAAGAAGACGTGTTCGCGCCGGTCAGCAAGGCGGTGAAAACCCGCTGGGCCTGGCTGGCCATCAACCTGTGCACCGCGTTTATCGCCTCGCGGGTCATCGGCCTGTTCGAACACACCATTTCACAGCTGGTGGCGCTGGCGGCGTTGATGCCGATCGTCGCCGGCATCGGCGGCAACACCGGCAACCAGACCATCACCATGATCGTCCGTGCGCTGGCGCTGCACCAGATCGAGGTCGGCAACATTTCGCGCCTGCTGCTCAGGGAGCTGGGGGTGGCTGTCATCAACGGCGTGGTGTGGGGCGGCATCATGGGCGTGGTCACCTGGCTGCTGTATGGCGATCTGGCGATGGGCGGCGTGATGACGCTGGCGATGATCCTCAACCTGCTGGTGGCGGCGCTGATGGGCGTGGTGATCCCGATGACCATGATCAAGCTGGGCCGCGATCCGGCGGTGGGCTCCAGCGTGCTGATCACCGCGCTGACCGACACCGGCGGCTTCTTTATCTTCCTCGGCCTCGCGACGATATTTCTGCTTTAACGGCTTATTCCTCCGACGGCGCCCAGCCGTCGTTGTGCCACAGATGCAGCGTGGCGTAGGAACGCCACGGGCGCCAGCGTTCGGCATAGCGCTCAATCTGGCGCGGCGTCATGCCGGGGAAGCGCTGTTTGATCAGGTAATCGCCTGCCAGGAACACGTCCGGCCATGACCAGGCGCGCATCGCAATGTAGCTGGCGGTCCAGCTGCCGATGCCCGGCAGCGCGGTGAGCGCCTTAATGCCCTGTTCGATGTCCAGCACGTTATCAAGCTGCAGTCGCCCTGCGCTGAACGCCCGCGCGATGCCGATCAGCGCCGCCGCGCGCTTCAGCTGCACGCCAAGCGGGCGCAGCTCTTCCGGTTGCAGCTGCGCCACCTGCTCGGCGCTTGGGAACACGTGGGTGATGCCGCCCTGCGGCTGTTCCAATGGCGTCCCCCAGCGTTCCGCCATGCGGCCGGCGAAGGTCGCCGCCATCTTCACGCTCACCAACTGGCCAAGCACCGCCCGCACCGCCTGTTCAAAGCTGTTGACGCAGCCCGGCAAACGCAGGCCCGGCGCATCGGCGGCCAGCGTACCCAGCGCCTGGGCGATGAGATCCGGCGCGGCGTCCAGGTCAAACAGCTGGCGGATGCGGCGCAGCACCTCGGTGGTCACCCGGCTCAATGAAGGCGCAATTTCCACCCGCACCCGGTTGTTGGCCTCCTCCGGCTCTACGCTCACCCAGCCGCAGTACGCCACCCCGCCCTGGCTGACGGCGATCGAGCGCATATATTGCCGGCCCTGCACCTGCTCCACGCCCTGCACCGCACGCGCCTGCAAAAAGCCCAACATGCGCGGCCAGTCATACGGCGGGCGATAGCCGAGATGAAACACCAGCCCGCTGGCGGCGGCGTTTTCGTTGCGGCCGCCGCGCAGCGCCGAGGGGATCAGACGATAGCGCGTTTTGAACAGTTCGTTGAAGCGCCGCAGGCTGCCGAAGCCGGCGGCGAACGCCACCTCGCTCAGCGGCAGATCCGTGTCCGCCAACAGCCGCTTGGCCTGCAACAGCCGGTGCGACTGGGCGTAATCGATCGGCGAGGCGCCAAACTGTTCGGCGAAGATGCGCCGCAGATGGCGGTCAGAGATGCCCAACCGCGCCGCCAGTTGCTCACAGCTGTGCTCCGACAGGTAGCCCTGTTCAATCAGCTGCACCGCCACCTGGGCGTAGCGGTTGCCCAGATCGATCAGCGCCAGGCCGGGTGCCAGCTCCGGCCGGCATTTCAGGCAGGGGCGAAAGCCCGCCAGTTCGGCCGCCGCCGCGCTCGGATAAAAGGTGCAATTTTCAATCTTGGGCGTGCGGGCGCTGCACACCGGGCGGCAGTAAATGCCGGTGGAGGACACGCCGACGAAAAAACGGCCGTCGAATTTGCGGTCGCGGGCGCGCAATGCATCGTAGAACGCCTGTTGTGAATGATTCATGGCAACGCTCAGGGTCAGTTTTTTGTGCATTATGGCGCTCCGCCGGTGCGCTGACGTGCGGAATTCGGACATTAAGATTTAAGCACGTCGCGGCGGCGGCCGCTAAATTTTTCGACACTCGGGCAAAGGCACGTTGCCCGATGGAACAGTCTCGGGTAAAGTCGCCCCCCTTCATTGGCATGGGGACTGAGAAAAATATGTTTATTGGATTCGATTACGGAACGGCCAACTGTTCCGTCGCAGTGATGCGAGACAACGGCCCTGAGCTGCTGACGCTGGAAAATAACGAGCCGTATCTGCCGTCGATGCTGTGCGCGCCAACCCGCGAAGCGGTGAGCGAGTGCCTGCACCGCCACTGGCAGGTGCCGACCGGCAGCGAAGAGAACCAGCAGCTGCTGCGCCGGGCGATAAGCTACAACCGCGAAGAAGACATCCCGGTCAACGCCGACAGCCTGCAGTTTGGCCTGCAGGCGCTGGCGCATTACGTGGAAGATCCGGAAGAGGTGTACTTCGTGCGCTCGCCGAAATCCTTCCTCGGCGCCAACGGCCTGAAGCCGCAGCAGATTGCGCTGTTTGAAGACCTTGTGTGCGCCATGATGTTCCACATCAAGCGTCAGGCGGAAGGCGTGCTGCAAACCGGCATCGATCAGGCGGTGATCGGCCGGCCGATCAACTTCCAGGGCATCGGCGGCGAAGACGCCAACCGGCAGGCGCAGGGCATCCTGCAGCGCGCCGCCGAACGCGCAGGCTTCAAGGACATCGAATTCCAGTTCGAGCCGGTGGCGGCGGGGCTGGACTTCGAAGCGACGCTGAACGAAGAAAAAACCGTGCTGGTGGTGGATATCGGCGGCGGCACTACCGACTGTTCGGTACTGCTGATGGGCCCGCAATGGCGCGATCGCGCCGAGCGCCAACAGAGCCTGCTGGGGCACAGCGGCTGCCGCGTCGGCGGTAACGATCTGGACATTATGCTGGCTTTCAAACAGCTGATGCCGCTGTTCGGCATGGGTGGCGAAACCGAAAAGGGCATCGCCCTGCCGGCGCTGCCTTACTGGAACGCGGTGGCGACCAACGACGTGCCGGCCCAGATCGACTTCTACAGCAGCGCCAACGGCCGCATGCTGCGTGACCTGATCCGCGACGCTGCGGAGCCGGAGAAGGTCAAGCGCCTGTTGAAGGTGCACCAGCAGCGCCTGAGCTATCGGTTGGTGCGCGCGGCGGAGGAGAGTAAAATCGCCCTCTCCGGCCAGCAGAGCATCAGCGCGCCTTTGGCCTTCGTGCAGCCTGAGCTGGCGGAAACCATCAGCCAGGATCAGCTCGCCGAGGCCATTTCGCAACCGCTGATGCGCATTCAGGAGCAGGTCAGCGCCGCGCTGGCCAGCAGCCAGAAGGCGCCGCAGGTGATCTACCTGACCGGCGGCAGCGCGCGTTCGCCACTGTTGCGCGCCGCGCTGCAACAGCAGTTGCCGGGCATTCCTATCGTCGGTGGCAACGACTTCGGCTCGGTGACCGCCGGGCTGGCGCGCTGGGCGCAAACGCTGTTCCGTTAACCCCGGTGGCCCGCGCCTGCCCGCGGGCCACCCGTTGCAAAAACATGTATTGTATCGGTTGAGCAAGCAACAATGGCGGGAGCAAACATGCTGATCGTGCTTTCCGGGCTGCCGGGCAGCGGCAAAACCACCCTGGCGCGGGCGTTGGCAGCCAGTCTGCCGGCGCTGCATCTGCGCATCGATACCCTTGAACAGGCGATACGCAACAGCGGCGTGCTGGCCGATGACATCGGGCCAGCCGGCTATTTCGCCGCCTATGGCGTCGCCGGCGACAATCTGCGCCTCGGGCACAGCGTGATCGCCGACTCGGTCAATCCGCTGCCGATCACGCGCGAAGCCTGGCGGCAGGTGGCGCAACGGGCGGGAAGCCGCTGGCTGGACATTGAGGTCCATTGTTCTGACCGCGCCGAACACCGCCATCGGGTAGAGACCCGCCGCAGCGACATCGACGGGTTGCAGCCACCCGGCTGGCAAAGCGTCAGCACCCACGATTACGCCCCCTGGACCACGCCGGTGACGCGCATCGACACCGCCGGCCGCACGGTGGAAGCCTGCCTGGCTCAGCTGTTGCCCGCCATCAGCGCCGCCCGCAGCTAATACAGCGTATCCTTCAGCCGCTGCGGCAGCGCGCTGTCGTATTCTTCGCCATCGAACCGCGTTTTACTCACCTCAGCCAGAATGCTGCCGGTGCTGGGCAAGGCAGATCGCTCAAGGCGGCTGGCTTCATCCCACAATCCGGAACGCAGTATCGCCCGGCTGCATTGGAAAAACACCGCCTCCACCCGAATACGCAGCACCGAACGCGGCAGCATGTTGCGGTGGGCGAAGCGCTGCAGCACCTCTTGCGCCACAACAATCTCCGCGCGGCCGTTAATCCGCAGCGTTTCGCCGATGCCGGGGATCAGCAGCAGCAGCGCCACCCGGTCGTCATGCAGAATGTTGCGCAGGCTGTCGATGCGATTGTTGCCGCGCCGGTCCGGCAACAGCAGGGTTTTCTCGTCTTCGATATGGATAAAGCCGGCCGGATCGCCGCGCGGGGAAACGTCCATTCCGTCTGGCCCGACGGTAGACAACGCGGCGAACGGCGCCGCTTCGATAAAGGGACGATAGACTGGGTGAATATAGCTGACTTCTTTGAACACCGACGGCGCGGCCGGCTTGCCGTACAGCTGCTCCAGCGCCGCAAGATCGTTGATAATATCGTTCTGCATTGCAGTTTCCTGAATGGGTCACTGTGACCCATTCAGAATAGAGCAAAATTGCCATCGGGCAATCGGCTTTACCAGGCGCTGGCCTGATTCAATACCTGGATATCATCGGCATCCAGCCGCAGGCGAGTGGCGCTGACCAATTCATCCAGCTGCGGCAACGACGTGGCGCTGACAATCGGCGCGGTAATCTCCGGCCGAGCAATCAGCCAGGCCAGCGAGACCTGCGCCGGCGAGGTGCCGTGCTTTTCCGCCACCCGATCCAGCGCCGCCAGGATGGCAAAGCCGCGCGGATTCAGGTACTGAGCGACGATCCGGTCGCCGCGCTGGCTTTTGCCCTCGTCCTGCGCGCTGCGGTATTTGCCGGTCAGGAAGCCGCTGGCCAACGAGAAGAAGTTGATCACCCCCAGGCCGTGGCGTTGCGTTACCGCCGCCAGCGCTTTCTCGAACCCTTCACGCGCATAGAGGTTGTATTCCGGCTGCAGGGTTTCGTAGCGCGCCAGCCCGTGCTGCTCGCTGATCTGCAGCGCCTCTTCCAGCCGATCCGCCTGATAGTTGGAGGCGCCGATCGCCCGCACCTTGCCCGCCTTGATCAGTTCATCGAACGCCGCCAGCGTGTCCGCCAACGGCGTGTCGCGATCGTCATCGTGCGACTGGTACAGATCGATGTAATCGGTCTGCAGGCGGCGCAGGGAATCCTCCACCGCCTGGCGAATATAGCGCGGCGACAGCCCCTGCTTGCCTTCGCCCATCGGCTTGCCCACCTTGGTGGCGATGATCACCTGGTCGCGCTTGCCGCTTTGCTTCAGCCATTCGCCAATCACGGTCTCCGATTCGCCGCCCTGGTTGCCCGGCACCCAGCTCGAATAGACGTCGGCGGTGTCGATAAAATTAAGCCCGTTCTCCACCAGCGCATCCAGCAGGCTGAAAGACGTCTGACGATCCGCCGTCCAGCCAAACACGTTGCCGCCGAAGGTCAATGCCGGCACCCTAATGCCCGAACGGCCCAACTCTCTGTTGCTCATTGCCTGCTCCTGTAGAAAAAGATTCGCGGATTAATTATTAGCGTTAAATGAAGTGAAACGCTAAAACGCATTGGCTATAAGCCGAAACAAATCCCTTATAAACATAGCCTGTTCAATTCAACCATTATTAGGACAATGCTGACGATTCCTCCATATTTCCTTCATTTTTATGCCGTCTTTGCTGGCTAAACTAGTATCCTGTAAGGAGTGTAACTTTTGTGGCAATGAGTGCCCGCGCCCCTGCCTTTTGGAGAGAATTTTCGCCACCATGAATGCAAAACCCCAACGCCGTTCTCTGATGCTGCGCCTGCTGCTTGTGGTGATCGTGATCATCGCCGCCGTACTGGCCTGGCGCCATTTCAGCATGTCCCAGCCGGCCGCCGAAACGGCGCCAGGGGCGCACGGCGCCGCCGGGAAAGCGGGAGCCGGCCGGGCTGCGGGCGGCAGACGCGGCGCGCCAATGTCGCCGGTGCAGGCGGCAACCGCCACCTTGCAAACGGTCCCCCGCTACCTTTCCGGGCTGGGCACCGCCACCGCGGCCAATACCGTTACCGTCACCAGCCGGGTCGACGGCCAACTGATGGCGCTACACTTTACCGAAGGCCAACAGGTCAAGGCCGGCGATCTGCTGGCCGAGATCGACCCGCGCCCGTTTGAAGTGCAGTTGACTCAGGCACAGGGGCAGCTGGCCAAGGACCAGGCGACGTTGGCCAACGCCAGGCAAGATCTGGCGCGCTATCAGCAGTTGGCGAAAACCAACCTGGTTTCTCGCCAGGATCTGGATACCCAGCTTTCTCTGGTTCGCCAAACCGAGGGCGCCATCAAGGCCGATCAGGGCACCGTCGACAGCGCCAAACTGCAGATCACCTACAGCCGCATCACGGCGCCAATCGACGGCCGGGTCGGCCTGAAGCTGGTCGACGTCGGCAATTACATCAGCAGCGGCAGCACCACCGGCATCGTGGTGATCACCCAGACTCACCCGATTGACGTGGTGTTTACGCTGCCGGAAGGCAATATCGGCGATTTGATCAAGGCGCAAAAAGCCGGCCCGGTCAGCGTCGAAGCCTGGGATCGCACCAATCAGAACCTGCTGGCGACCGGTTCGCTGCTGAGCCTGGATAACCAGATTGACACCACCACCGGCACCATCAAGCTGAAAGCGCGCTTTATCAACGAGGACGATGCGCTGTTCCCGAACCAGTTCGTCAATGCGCGCCTGAAGGTGGACACCCTGCATGACGCGGTGGTGATCCCGACCGCCGCGCTGCAGATGGGCAACGAAGGCAACTTCGTCTGGACCCTGAGCGAAGACAACAAGGTCAGCAAGCACCGGGTGACCACCGGCATTCAGGATAGCCAACAGGTGGTGATCGGCGCCGGCCTGAACGCCGGCGATCGGGTGGTGACCGACGGCATCGATCGCCTGACCGAAGGCATGCAGGTGGAGGTGCTGGCGCCGAAAGAAGCGCCGACGGCGGCCAAAGCCACACGCAAACCTGACGTTCAGGGGAAATCCTGATGCAGGTGATGCCCCCCAATCCCGGCGGCGGGCCGTCCCGCCTGTTTATCCTGCGCCCGGTCGCCACCACCCTGTTGATGGTGGCTATTCTGCTGGCGGGGATTATCGGCTACCGCGCCCTGCCGGTATCCGCCCTGCCGGAGGTGGACTACCCGACCATTCAGGTAGTGACGCTGTACCCCGGCGCCAGCCCGGATGTGGTGACCTCCGCCATCACCGCCCCACTGGAGCGCCAGTTCGGCCAGATGTCCGGCCTGAAACAGATGGCGTCGCAAAGCTCCGGCGGCGCCTCGGTGGTGACGCTGCAGTTCCAGCTGGAGCTGCCGCTCGACGTCGCCGAGCAGGAAGTGCAGGCGGCAATCAACTCCGCCACCAACCTGCTGCCGAGCGACCTGCCCTATCCGCCGATTTACAGCAAGGTTAACCCGGCCGATCCGCCGATCCTGACGCTGGCCGTCACCTCCTCCGCCATGCCGATGACGCAGGTGGAAGACATGGTGGAAACCCGCGTGGCGCAAAAAATTTCCCAGGTGACCGGCGTCGGCCTGGTGACCCTCTCCGGCGGCCAACGCCCGGCGGTGCGCGTGAAGCTGAACGCCGCCGCGGTCGCCGCCTATGGGCTGGACAGCGAAACCATTCGCACCGCCATCAGCAACGCCAACGTCAACTCCGCCAAAGGCAGCCTGGACGGCCCCACCCGCTCGGTGACGCTCTCCGCCAACGACCAGATGAAGTCCGCCGACGATTACCGCCAGCTGATTGTCGCCTACCAGAACGGCGCGGCCATCCGGCTGCAGGACGTCGCCACCATCGAACAGGGCGCCGAGAATACCCGCCTGGCGGCCTGGGCCAACAAGCAGCAGGCCATCGTGCTGAACATCCAGCGCCAGCCCGGCGTTAACGTGATCACTACCGCCGACAGCATCCGCGAGATGCTGCCTCAGCTGATCAAAAGCCTGCCCAAATCGGTCGACGTCAAGGTGCTGACTGACCGCACCACCACCATTCGCGCCTCGGTCAGCGACGTGCAGTTTGAGCTGCTGCTGGCGATCGCGCTGGTGGTGATGGTGATTTACGTGTTCCTGCGCAACGTGCCGGCCACCATTATCCCCAGCGTGGCGGTGCCGCTGTCGCTGGTGGGCACCTTCGCCGCCATGTATTTCCTCGGTTTTTCCATCAACAACCTGACGCTGATGGCGCTGACCATCGCCACCGGCTTTGTGGTGGACGACGCCATCGTGGTGATCGAGAACATCTCGCGCTATATCGAGAAAGGCGAAAAACCGCTCGATGCCGCGCTGAAAGGGGCCGGTGAAATCGGCTTCACCATTATCTCGCTGACCTTCTCGCTGGTGGCGGTGCTGATCCCGCTGCTGTTTATGGGCGATATCGTCGGCCGGCTGTTCCGCGAGTTCGCCGTCACGCTGGCGGTGGCGATACTGATCTCCGCCGTGGTCTCGCTGACGCTGACGCCGATGATGTGCGCGCGCATGCTGAGCCACGAATCGCTGCGCAAGCAAAATCGCTTTTCCGCCGCCTCCGAACGCTTCTTCGATCGGGTGATCGCGCAATATGGCAAATGGCTGAAAACGGTGCTCAACCACCCGTGGCTGACGCTGGGCGTGGCGCTGAGCACCCTGGCGCTGACGGTGCTGCTGTACCTGCTGATCCCGAAAGGCTTCTTCCCGGTGCAGGACAACGGCATCATTCAGGGCACGCTGGAGGCGCCGCAAACCGTGTCGTTCAGCAATATGGCCGAACGCCAACAGCAGGTGGCGGCGGAGATCCTCAAAGATCCGGCGGTGGAAAGCCTGACCTCGTTTGTCGGCGTCGACGGCAGCAACGCCACGCTTAACAGCGGCCGCCTGCAGATCAACCTGAAGCCGTTGAGCGAACGCAGCGATCGCATTCCGGCGATCATCACCCGCCTGCAGCAGCAGACGGCGCAGTTCCCCGGCGTGAAGCTGTATCTGCAGCCGGTGCAGGATCTGACCATAGATACCCAGGTCAGCCGCACCCAGTATCAGTTCACCCTGCAGGCAATGTCGCTGGACGACCTCAGCCTGTGGGTGCCGCAGCTGATGGCGGAGCTGAAACAAACCCCGCAGCTGGAAGACGTGACCAGCGACTGGCAGGCTCAGGGCCTGGTGGCCTATGTGAACGTCGATCGCGACTCGGCTTCGCGCCTCGGCATCACCATGAGCGACGTGGACAACGCGCTGTACAACGCCTTCGGCCAGCGGCTGATCTCCACCATCTACACCCAGGCCAACCAGTACCGGGTGGTGCTGGAACATGACGTCAGCACCACCCCGGGGCTGGCGGCGCTGAGCGAAATCCGCCTGACCAGCAGCAGCGGCGCCACTGTGCCGCTGAGCGCCATCGCCAAAATCGAGGAGCGCTTCGGGCCGCTGTCGGTCAACCACCTCGACCAGTTCCCGTCGACCACCGTTTCCTTTAACGTCGCCGCCGGTTATTCGCTCGGCGAGGCGGTGGACGCGGTTAGCCAGGCGGAAAAAAACCTCAATATGCCGAAGGACATCACCACCCAGTTCCAGGGCGCGACCCTGGCGTTCCAGGCGGCGCTGGGCAGCACTCTGTGGCTGATCCTGGCGGCGGTGGTGGCGATGTACATCGTGCTGGGCGTGCTGTACGAAAGCTTTATTCATCCGGTCACCATACTCTCCACCCTGCCGACCGCCGGGGTTGGCGCCTTGCTGGCGCTGATGCTGGCCGGCAGCGAGCTGGACGTGATCGCCATTATCGGCATCATCCTGCTGATCGGCATCGTGAAGAAAAACGCCATCATGATGATCGACTTCGCGCTGGCCGCCGAACGCGAACAGGGGCTGACGCCGTATGAGGCCATCTATCAGGCCTGTCTGCTGCGCTTTCGGCCCATTCTGATGACCACGCTGGCGGCGCTGCTCGGCGCGCTGCCGCTGATGCTCAGCACCGGCGTCGGCGCGGAGCTGCGCCACCCGCTCGGGGTGTGCATGGTCGGCGGGCTGGTGATGAGCCAGATCCTGACGCTGTTCACCACGCCGGTGATTTACCTGCTGTTCGACAAACTGGCGCGCAATACCCGCCGCCAGCCGGAAACGCAGGAGCTGCCGTGAGATTCTTCGCCCTGTTCATCCACCGGCCGGTGGCCACCACGCTGCTGACGCTGGCCATCGCCATCTGCGGCATCATCGGCTTCCGCCTGCTGCCGGTGTCGCCGCTGCCGCAGGTCGATTACCCGGTTATCTCGATCAGCGCCTCGCTGCCGGGTGCCGATCCAGAAACCATGGCGTCGTCGGTGGCGACGCCGCTGGAACGCGCGCTGGGGCGCATCGCCGGGGTCAACGAGATGACCTCGATGAGCTCGCTCGGCAGCACTCGCGTCATTTTGCAGTTCGATCTCGATCGCGACATCAACGGCGCCGCACGCGACGTGCAGGCGGCGATCAACGCCGCGCAGAGCCTGCTGCCTACCGGCATGCCGAGCCGGCCCAGCTACCGCAAGGTCAACCCGTCCGACGCGCCGATCATGATCCTGACGCTGACGTCCGATACCTACAGCCAGGGCCAGCTTTACGACTTCGCCTCCACCCGGCTGGCGCAAAAAATCGCGCAAACCGAGGGCGTCGGCGACGTCTCGGTCGGCGGCAGCTCCCTGCCTGCGGTGCGGGTGGAGCTGAACCCCAGCGCGTTGTTCAATCAGGGCGTCTCGCTGGACGCGGTGCGCCAGGCCATCAGCAACGCCAACGTGCGCCGGCCGCAGGGTTCCCTGGAGAGCCCGCAGCAGCGCTGGCAGATCCAGGCCAACGACGAGCTGAAAACCGCGGAGGTTTACCGGCCGCTGATTATCCACTACAACAACGGCTCGGCGGTGCGGTTAAGCGACGTGGCCGACGTCAAAGACTCGGTGCAGGACGTGCGCAACGCCGGGATGACCGACGCCAAGCCGGCGATCATCCTGGCCATCAGCCGCACGCCGGACGCCAACATCATTGAAACCGTCGACCGCATCCGCGCCGAGCTGCCGGACCTGCAAGAAAATATCCCGGCCGCGATCCAGCTGAACATCGCCCAGGACCGTTCGCCGACCATCCGCGCCTCGCTGGCCGAGGTGGAGCAGTCGCTGGCGATCGCCATCGGGCTGGTGATCCTGGTGGTATTCATCTTCCTGCGTTCCGGGCGCGCCACCCTGATCCCGGCGGTGGCGGTGCCGGTCTCACTGATCGGCTCCTTCGCCGCCATGTACCTGTGCGGCTTCAGCCTGAATAACCTGTCGCTGATGGCGCTGACCATCGCCACCGGTTTCGTGGTCGATGACGCCATCGTGGTGCTGGAAAATATTTCCCGCCACGTCGAGGCGGGCATGAAGCCGATCAACGCCGCGCTGGTGGGGGTGCGGGAAGTCGGCTTCACCGTGCTCTCGATGAGCGTGTCGCTGGTGGCGGTGTTCATTCCGCTGCTGCTGATGGAGGGGCTGCCCGGCCGCCTGTTCCGCGAGTTCGCCGTCACCCTGTCGGTGTCGATCGGGCTGTCGCTGATTATTTCCCTGACGCTGACGCCGATGATGTGCGCCTACCTGCTGCGCCACCAGCCGCCGCGTTCGCAGCGGCGCGCGCGCGGCTTCGGCAAAATGCTGATGGCGCTGCAGCAAGGCTACGGCCGCTCGCTGAACTGGGTGCTCGGCCACTCGCGCTGGGTGCTGGCGGTGTTCCTCGCCACCATTGCGCTCAACGTCTGGCTGTATGTCAGCATCCCTAAAACCTTCTTCCCCGAGCAGGATACCGGCCGGTTGATGGGCTTTATCCAGGCCGACCAAAGCATTTCGTTCCAGGCGATGCGCGTTAAGCTGGAAGACTTCATGAAGATCGTGCGCGAAGATCCGGACGTGGAAAACGTCACCGGCTTTACCGGCGGCTCGCGCACCAACAGCGGTTCGATGTTCATCTCGCTCAAGCCGCTGTCGGTGCGCAGCGACGATGCGCAAAAGGTGATCGCCCGGCTGCGCGCCCGGCTGGCGAAAGAGCCGGGAGCCAGCCTGTTTCTGATGGCGGTGCAGGATATTCGCGTCGGCGGGCGCCAGGCCAACGCCAGCTATCAGTACACCCTGCTGGCGGACGATCTCTCCGCCTTGCGCGAGTGGGAGCCGAAGATCCGCGCCGCGCTGGCCGCGCTGCCGGAGCTGGCGGACGTCAACTCCGATCAGCAGGACAAAGGTTCGGAAATGGACCTGATCTATGACCGCGAAACCATGACGCGCATGGGCATTTCGGTCGCCGACGCCAATAACCTGCTGAACAACGCCTTCGGCCAGCGCCAAATTTCGACCATCTATCAACCGCTCAATCAGTACAAGGTGGTGATGGAGGTGGCGCCGCCTTACACGCAGGACGTCAGCTCACTGGACAAGATGTTCGTGATCAACAAAGACGGCAAGGCGATCCCGCTATCCTATTTCGCCCGCTGGCAGCCGGCCAATGCGCCGCTGTCGGTCAATCATCAGGGGCTGTCGGCGGCATCGACCGTTTCCTTTAACCTGCCGGACGGCGGCAGCCTGTCGGACGCCACCGCCGCGGTTGAACGCACCATGACCCAGCTCGGCGTGCCGTCCACCGTACGCGGCGCCTTCGCCGGTACCGCGCAGGTGTTCCAGGAGACGCTGAGATCCCAGCTGCTGCTGATCGCCGCCGCAATCGCCACGGTGTATATCGTGCTTGGCGTGCTGTATGAAAGCTACATCCACCCGCTGACCATACTGTCTACCCTGCCCTCGGCCGGGGTGGGCGCGCTGCTGGCGCTGGAGCTGTTCGGTGCGCCGTTCAGCCTGATCGCGCTGATCGGCATCATGCTATTGATCGGCATCGTGAAAAAAAACGCCATCATGATGGTCGATTTCGCCCTCGACGCGCAGCGCAACGGCGGCATCAGCGCCCGCGAGGCGATTTTCCAGGCCTGCCTGCTGCGCTTTCGGCCGATCATGATGACCACGCTGGCGGCGCTGTTTGGCGCGCTGCCGCTGGTGCTGACCAGCGGCGACGGCGCCGAGCTGCGCCAGCCGCTCGGCATCACCATCGCCGGCGGGCTGCTGATGAGCCAGCTGCTGACGCTGTATACGACGCCGGTGGTTTACCTGTACTTTGACCGGCTGCAGATGAAATTCCGCCGCGGCAAGAAACTGGATCCGTTGCCCCAATAATGGCCGATCAATGCTGATGAAACACACCGCCACGGTGCAGTGGCAACTCTGGATAGTGGCGTTCGGCTTCTTTATGCAGACGCTGGACACTACCATCGTCAACACCGCCCTGCCCTCGATGGCCGTCAGCCTGGGGGAAAATCCGCTGCGCATGCAGTCGGTGATCGTCTCCTACGTACTGACGGTGGCGGTGATGCTGCCCGCCAGCGGCTGGCTGGCGGACCGGGTCGGCGTGCAGCGGGTGTTTTTCAGCGCCATCGTCCTGTTCACCCTCGGCTCTGTCCTGTGCGCCCGCTCGGAAACCCTCAACGAGCTGATCGCCTCACGGGTTATTCAGGGCATCGGCGGTGCGATGATGGTGCCGGTCGGCCGCCTGACGGTGATGAAAATCGTGCCGCGCGAGCAGTATATGGCGGCGATGACCTTCGTCACCCTGCCTGGCCAGATTGGCCCGCTGATGGGGCCGGCGCTGGGCGGTTTTTTGGTGCAGTACGCCAGCTGGCACTGGATTTTCCTGATCAACATCCCGGTAGGCATCGCCGGCGCCATCGCCACCCTGCTGCTGATGCCGAACTACAAGATGCAGACGCGGCGCTTCGACATCAGCGGCTTCATCATGCTGGCCATCGGCATGGCGACGCTGACGCTGGCGCTCGACGGCCATAAAGGCATGGGGCTTTCCGGCCTGACCATCGCCGGGCTGGTGGCGCTGGGCCTCGCGGCGCTGGCGGGCTACTGGTGGCATGCGCAGAGCAACAGCCGGGCGCTGTTCTCGCTGCGTTTATTCCGCACCCCAACCTATAAAATCGGCCTGATCGCCAGCCTGCTGGGCCGCATCGGCAGCGGCATGCTGCCGTTTATGACGCCGCTGTTCCTGCAGGTGGGCATGGGCTTCTCCCCGTTCCACGCCGGGCTGATGATGATCCCGATGATCATCGGCAGCATGGGCATGAAACGCATCGTGGTGCAGGTGGTCAACCGCTTCGGCTACCGCAAGGTGCTGGTGGCCGCCACGCTGATGTTGGCGCTGGTCAGCCTGAGCTTCCCGCTGGTGGCGATGCTGGGTTGGGTCTGGCTGCTGCCGGTGGTGCTGTTCTTGCAGGGGATGGTCAATTCGTTGCGCTTCTCGGCGATGAACACCCTGACGCTGAAGGACCTGCCCGATCGGCTGGCCAGCAGCGGCAATAGCCTGCTGTCGATGGTGATGCAGCTGTCGATGAGCCTCGGCGTCAGCGTCGCCGGCATTCTGATCGGCAGCTTCGCCCATCATCAGGTGGTGGCCGACAGCCCGGCCATTCACAGCGCATTCATTTACAGCTACTGTTGCATGGCGCTCATCATCGCCCTGCCCGCGCTGGCCTTCGCCCGCGTGCCGGCCGATACCGCGCCAAACCGCACGCTGATCAAGGAGCCGGGCACCGGCTCAACGAGGCTTCAATGAAGATAGGCATTACCGGGAAGCTGTTCCTGGCCATTTTAGCCACCTGCCTGCTGGTGTTGATCACCATGCACTGGGGGGTGCGCGTCAGCTTTGAACGCGGCTTTATCGATTACATCAAACACAGCAACGAGCAACGCATCAACATGCTGGGCGAAGCGCTGGAAGACCAATACAGCCGCCACGGCAACTGGGTGTTCCTGCGCAACAACGATCAGGTGGTTTATCAGATCATGCGCTCGTTCGAACAAAACAGCGACAGCAGCCACAATCTGCCGCCCAAAGGCTGGCGCACTCAGTTCTGGGTGGTGGACAGCCAGTTCAACCGGCTGGTGGGCCATTCCGGCCCGGTGCCGAAGGAAGGGCCGCGCCTGCCGATCCGCTATAACAACGAGATAGTCGGCTGGGTGATCACCACCCCGGTAGAGCGGCTGACGCGCAATACCGACATTAGCTTCGATCGCCAGCAGCGGCGCACCAGCTGGATTATCGTCGCGCTCTCTACCCTGCTGGCGGCGGCGGTGACCTGGATGTTGTCGCGCGGCATGCTGGCCCCGGTCAAACGCCTGGTGGCCGGTACTCATCGGCTGGCGGCGGGGGACTTTACCGCTCGCGTGGCGGTCAGCAGCCAGGACGAACTTGGCCGCCTGGCGCAGGACTTTAACCAGCTCGCCATGTCTCTGGAGAAAAACGAACAGATGCGCCGCGCCTTTATGGCCGACGTCTCTCACGAACTGCGCACCCCGCTGGCGGTGCTGCGCGGCGAACTGGAAGCATTGCAGGACGGCGTGCGCCAACCGACCCCGGCCTCGCTTAATTCGCTGCAGGCGGAGGTGTCGACCCTGACCAAACTGGTGGACGACCTGCACCAGCTTTCGCTTTCCGATCTTGGCGCGTTGGCCTACCGCAAATCGGCGGTCGACTGCGTGCACCTGCTGTTGATCGCCGTCGCCGCCTTCCGCGAACGCTTCCGCGCCAAAGGGCTGGAGATCGTCACCCACTTGCCGGCTCAGGCGCCGCTGTTCGGCGATCCGGACCGGCTTAACCAGTTGTTCAATAACCTGCTGGAAAACAGCCTGCGCTACACCGACGCCGGCGGCCGCCTGGAGATCGGCGCGGAGCTGTTGCCTGGCCGGTTGCTGATCTACTGGCAAGACAGCGCTCCCGGCATCAATGACCAGCAGCTGGCGCGCATTTTCGAACGCTTCTATCGCGCCGAAGGCTCGCGCAACCGCGCCAGCGGCGGTTCCGGCCTGGGGCTGGCTATCTGCCACAACATCGTTGAAGCCCACGACGGCCAGATCCATGCTGCGCACTCGCCTTTAGGCGGCGTACGCATTACAGTAGAATTCGCCACCCCGATTAAGAATAAGGCGCCGTGATGGAACCCCAAAATCAACCTTTGCAAATCATGATCGTTGAAGATGAGCCCAAGCTGGGCCAGCTGTTGGTGGATTATTTGCAGGCGGCGGGCTACGCCACCCGCTGGCTGACCAACGGCAGCGAAGTGGTGCCGGCGGTGCACCAACAGCCGCCGGCGCTGATCCTGTTGGACCTGATGCTGCCAGGCAGCGACGGGCTGACGGTATGCCGCGAACTGCGGCGCTTTACCGACGTGCCCGTCGTGATGGTGACGGCGAAGATTGAAGAGATCGATCGCCTGCTGGGCCTGGAGATCGGCGCCGACGATTACATCTGCAAGCCCTACAGCCCGCGCGAAGTGGTGGCGCGGGTGAAGACCATTCTGCGCCGCAGCTACCGGCCGCAGGACAATGTGCGGGAAGACTCGCTGCTGCACATCGACGAACCGCGCTTTCAGGCCAGCTATCAGGGGCACATGCTGGATCTGACGCCGGCGGAGTTTCGCCTGCTGAAAACCCTGGCCAGCCAGCCGGGCAACGTTTTCTCGCGCGAGCAGCTGCTCAATAATCTGTATGACGACTACCGGGTGGTCACCGACCGCACCATCGACAGCCACATCAAAAACCTGCGGCGCAAGCTGGAGCTGATCGACGGCGAAAAGTCGTTTATCCGCTCGGTTTACGGCGTGGGCTACCGCTGGGAGGCCGAGCCCTGCCGGCTGGTGAACGGGCTGTAAGCCAGGTTGCCGAGCCCAGTCTTCATCCGGCATCCCATGCGACTTTGCGCTAGCGCTCTCCTGCGTTAGCTTCCCGTGCTGCAACGGCATCCGCGGCGTGAAACTCAACGCTGGCGCAAAAAAACTGCGCGTTTTTTGGTCTATGCTTGCGCAGGTGAGGTTTATTAGCCGCCGATTTTCAAGCTATTGGCTACACTTACAACACCTATCGGAACCAACAGGAGAAGAACCATGGCAATCGGTCATTATGAGCTGAAAAAAGCAAAGAACGGACAGTACCACTTCAACCTGAAAGCCAGTAACGGCGAGATCATTCTGGCCAGCGAGATGTACGCCAGCAAAGCGTCGGCGGAAAACGGCATCGCCTCGGTGCAAACCAATTCGCCGCACGAAGCGCAGTATGAACTGAAGCACAGCAGCAGCAACCAGCCGTACTTTGTGCTGAAAGCCAAGAACCATCAGGTGATCGGCGTCAGCGAAATGTACAGCTCCGAAAGCGCGGCCAAAAACGGCATCCAGTCGGTCATTAAAAACGGCCCGGCTACCGACGTGCGTGATTTAAGCGCCTGATTTCGCCTTACCTCGCGCGCGGTGGCCGCCATCGCGCGTTTTTCTTATGACCAGGATCAATCTCCCCTGAATAAATCCGGTTAACTGCTGATTTATTGCTGCGCTGCCGCTACAATTCCCCGCTTTTACTGCGCCATTGGGTGGTGTAGTACTGACCTGAAATCAGACCGAGACAGACTATGTTTACACCGGAACTTCTCTCCCCTGCCGGAACGCTGAAAAACATGCGTTACGCCTTCGCCTATGGCGCCGATGCGGTTTACGCCGGCCAGCCGCGCTACAGCCTGCGGGTACGCAACAACGAGTTCAACCACGAAAACCTGGCGCAGGGCATCAGCGAAGCCCATGCGCTCGGCAAAAAGTTTTACGTGGTGGTGAATATCGCCCCGCACAACGCCAAGCTGAAAACCTTCCTGCGCGACCTGAAGCCGGTGATCGACATGGGCCCGGATGCGCTGATCATGTCCGATCCCGGCCTGATCATGATGGTGCGCGAAGCCTTCCCGCAGATGGATATCCATCTGTCGGTGCAGGCCAATGCGGTCAACTGGGCGACGGTGAAGTTCTGGCAGCAAATGGGGCTGACCCGCGTGATCCTGTCGCGCGAGCTGTCGCTGGAAGAGATCGCCGAAATCCGCGCCCAGGTGCCGGACATGGAGCTGGAGATCTTCGTGCACGGCGCGCTGTGCATGGCTTACTCCGGCCGCTGCCTGCTGTCCGGCTATATCAACAAGCGCGATCCCAATCAGGGCACCTGCACCAACGCCTGCCGCTGGCAGTATAAGGCGGAGGAAGGCAAGGAAGACGACACCGGCAACATCGTGCATATGCACGAGCCGATCCCGGTGCAGACCGTCGAGCCGACGCTGGGCATCGGCGCGCCGACCGATAAGGTGTTTATGCTGTCCGAGGCGCAAAAGCCGGGCGAATACATGAGCGCCTTTGAAGACGAACACGGCACCTACATCATGAACTCCAAGGATCTGCGCGCCATTCAGCACGTGGAGCGCCTGACCCAGCTTGGCGTGCATTCCCTGAAGATAGAAGGCCGCACCAAGTCCTTCTATTACTGCGCGCGCACCGCCCAGGTTTATCGCCGGGCGATAGACGACGCCGCGGCCGGCAAACCCTTCGATCCCAGCCTGCTCACCACGCTGGAAGGGCTGGCGCACCGCGGCTACACCGAAGGTTTTCTGCGCCGCCATGTGCACGAAGCGCAACAGAATTACGACTACGGCTCTTCGCTGTCCGAACGCCAGCAGTTTGTCGGTGAATTCACCGGCGTGCGGCGCGACGGCTGGGCCGAAGTGGACGTGAAAAACAAATTTATGCTTGGCGACAGCGTGGAAATGATGACGCCCGGCGGCAATGTTCAGTTCCGTCTGGAAAGCATGCAAAATAAAAAAGGCGAGCCGATAGCAGTGGCGCCAGGCAACGGCCACATCGTTTATTTGCCAATCCCGCAGGATATCGACCTCAATTACGCGTTGCTGATCCGCAATTTGGCGGATGAGAATAGCGCAGGGGTGTAAAAATCCCAATCGCCATCTTCGGGTGGCGATTTTTGGCAAATATTAGAATTGGATCACATCAATGCGCGCGCAGTTTGGTTAATATCAGGCTGCTTAAAAAAAACAACGAAAATACTTGCATAGCAATACTAGGAACCACCTCCTTAGCCAGCCCAATCTCCCTTGGGCTGGCTTTTTCTTTGGCGCAGGGCCCGAGCCGCCGGCCGTCTTGCCTATTTTTATATTTTTACCGCGGTTTAAATTAATCGTTTTAATAACGTCAATCGCCTATTTAAAACGCGAAAGCCATTAATAAATCCTATCCGATACATTATTATTTAACATTACCGTCATATATCAGATTAAGCCAATTGCGCAGAAATAATCACTGCAATACGGGCAATCGGCAGAATTAATTGAATATTCTTATGGCCTGGCGTCGGCGGCTGGTTTATCGTTAATCATCATCTTTTTTAGCCGGGAGATTTCGGGAATGCATCAACCAGCACCAGCGCTGCTCATCATCAATGGAAAAGGCGCCGGCAACGAAGAACTGCGCCTTGCCGTACAACGGCTGCGCGAAGAGCAGCTCAGGCTGCACGTGCGCGTGACCTGGGAGCATGGCGACGCCGCGCGCTACGTCGAGGAAGCCGTCCGGCTGGGCGTCGGCACCGTGGTGGCGGGTGGCGGCGACGGCACCATCAATGAAGTGGCCGCCGCGCTGGCCCAGCAGCCGGCACAGCATCGCCCGGCGTTGGGCATTCTGCCGCTCGGCACCGCCAATGACTTCGCCGTGGCCTGCAATGTCCCGCTGGCGCCGGAGCAGGCGCTGCAGCTGGCGATCAAAGGCCGCGCGGTGCCGATCGATCTGGCGAAGGTCAACGATACGCGCTATTTCATCAATATGGCTACCGGCGGCTTCGGCACCCGCATCACCACCGAAACGCCGGAAAAACTCAAGGCGGCGCTGGGCGGCGTCTCCTACTTCGTTCATGGGCTGCTGCGCATGGACACCCTGCAGGCCGACCGCTGCGAAATCCGCGGCCCGGACTTCCATTGGTCCGGCCAGGCGTTGGTGATCGGCATCGGCAACGGCAAACAGGCCGGCGGCGGCCAGCAGCTGTGCCCGGATGCGCTGATCAACGACGGCCTGCTGCAGCTGCGGCTGCTGATGGCCGACGAGCTGCTGCCGGCGCTGGTGGCCGCCCTGTTCAACGACGAAGAGAACAAGAACATCATCAGCGCCGCACTGCCGTGGCTAGAGATCGACGCGCCGCATGATATGACCTTCAACCTGGATGGCGAGCCCCTGAAGGGCCGGCATTTCCGCATCGAAGTGCTGCCGCAGGCCATCGAGTGCCGCCTGCCGCCCAACTGCGCCCTGCTGGGCTAGCCCTATCGGCGCAGCCCCGGCTGCGCCCTTTTCCGCCCCTTTCCGCCTCTCCCGCTTCCCGTAGCCCTCAGCGATTAAATGTGATCCTCTCCGGCAAATCCATTAAGTCATACTTGTATGGTAGTTAGGTCATAGCGTATTTTTTCGCCATGATATCTCCCCGCAGCAACAGGATATGAAGGTTATGAAAATTGTAAACGCCGAGGTGTTTGTCACCTGTCCGGGCCGGAATTTCGTCACGTTGAAGATCACTACCGACGATGGCATCACCGGCATCGGCGACGCCACGCTGAACGGCCGCGAGCTGCCGGTGGCCTCCTACCTGAAGGATCACGTCTGCCCGCAGCTGATCGGCCGCGACGCGCATCAGATCGAGGACATCTGGCAGTTCTTCTACAAGGGCGCCTACTGGCGGCGTGGCCCGGTAACCATGTCGGCCATCTCCGCCGTCGACATGGCGCTGTGGGACATTAAGGGCAAGGCGGCCAATATGCCGCTGTACCAGCTGCTGGGCGGCGCATCGCGCACCGGGGTGATGGTGTACTGCCACACCACCGGCCACTCTATCGACGAAGTGCTCGACGACTACGCCAGGCATAAAGAGCTGGGCTTCAAAGCCATTCGTGCCCAGTGCGGCGTGCCGGGCATGAAAACCACCTACGGCATGGCCAAGGGCAAAGGGCAGGCCTACGAACCGGCCACCAAAGGCAACTGGCCGGAAGAACAGCTGTGGTCGACGGAGAAATACCTCGACTTCACCCCCAAACTGTTCGAGGCGGTACGCAACAAATTCGGCTTCGACGAACACCTGCTGCACGACATGCATCATCGCCTGACGCCAATCGAAGCGGCGCGCTTCGGCAAAAGCATCGAGCAGTACCGGCTGTTCTGGATGGAAGATCCGACCCCGGCGGAAAACCAGGAATGTTTCCGCCTGATCCGCCAGCACACCGTCACGCCGATCGCCGTCGGCGAGGTGTTCAACAGCATCTGGGACTGCAAGCAGCTGATCGAAGAACAACTGATCGACTATATCCGCACCACGCTCACCCACGCGGGCGGCATTACCGGCATGCGCCGCATCGCCGACTTTGCCTCGCTGTATCAGGTGCGCACCGGTTCGCACGGCCCTTCCGACCTGTCGCCCATCTGCATGGCGGCGGCGCTGCACTTCGATCTCTGGGTACCGAACTTCGGCGTGCAGGAATACATGGGCTATTCCGAGCAGATGCTTGAGGTGTTCCCGCACGGCTGGACGTTCAACGACGGCTATATGCACCCGGGCGACAAGCCGGGGCTGGGCATCGAGTTCGATGAAAAGCGTGCGGCCCGCTACCCCTATGAACCCGCCTACCTGCCGGTGGCGCGCCTGGAGGATGGCACCTTATGGAACTGGTAACCGAACGCCGCGGCATGCGCAGCGTAGTGATTGAACAGCCCGGCCGGTTGGCCATCCAGCAACGCGAGCTGCCGCAGCCGGCGGCCGGCGAAGTGCGGGTGAAGGTGAAATTTGCCGGCATCTGCGGCTCCGACGTGCACATCTATCACGGCCATAATCCGTTCGCCAAATACCCGCGGGTGATCGGCCACGAATTCTTCGGCCTGATCGATGCGGTGGGCGCCGGCGTCGCCCCCCAACGCATCGGCGAGCGCGTCTCGGTCGATCCGGTAGTGAGCTGCGGGCATTGTTACCCCTGCTCGGTCGGCCGCCCCAACGTCTGCAGCGCGCTGCAGGTGATCGGCGTGCACCGCGACGGCGGCTTCAGCGACTACGCCTGCGCCCCGGCGCGCAACGCCTACCCCATTCCGGCCGGCATCAGCGATCGCCACGCGGCGATGGTCGAACCCTTCACCATCGCCGCCAACATTACCGCCCACCTGCAGCCCAGGGCCGACGATATTGCGCTGATCTACGGCGCGGGCCCGATGGGGCTGACGGTGATCCAAACGCTGAAGGGCGTCTACGGCGTCAAACAGGTGATCGTCACCGATCGCATCGCCGAGCGGCTGACGATGGCGCAGCAAAACGGCGCCGACTGGGCATTCAACAACGCCGAAGCCTCGCTGCCGCAGGCGCTGCTGGAACGCGGCATCCGCCCGACGCTGATCGTCGATGCGGCCTGCCACCCGGCCATCCTGCAGGAGGCGATCAACCTGGCCTCACCGGCGGCACGCATCGGCATCATGGGCTTCTCCGGCGACGCCTGCACGATCACCCAGCAGAGCGTCACCAGCAAGGAGCTGTCGATTTTTTCTTCGCGCCTCAACAGCGCGCGTTTCCCGCAGGTGATTGACTGGATGGCCGCCGGGAAAATCGACCCGGCGCGGCTGATCACCCACTGCGTGCCGGCCGATGAGGTCGAACGGGCAATGCTGATGTTCGAACGGGACCAACGCACCTGCTGCAAGGTTTTACTGCAGTTCGGTTAGCGCCGGGCGGCGCCCCGGCGGAGAACGAAGCATCACAACTAAAACAACGTTAAGTGGAGTGCTTTTATGTTTAAAAACCTGCGTTGGACCATCGTATTCCTGCTGTTCATGGTTTACATGATCAACTACCTCGACCGCGTGGCGCTGTCGATTACCGTGCCGATGATCGAGAAAGATCTGCTGCTGAACGCCGAGCAGTTCGGCTTTATCTTCGGCAGCTTCTTCTTCGGCTACGCCATTTTCAACTTTATCGGCGGGCTGGCGGTGGACAAGTTCGGCCCCACCCTGGTGCTGGGGGTGGCGGTGGGCCTGTGGTCAATCTTCTGCGGCATGACCGCGGTGGCCACCGGCTTCTACTCGATGCTGATCCTGCGCGTCCTGTTCGGTATGGCCGAAGGGCCGATCTGCGCCTCCGCCAACAAGATGATCAACGGCTGGTTCCCAAAGAAACAGGCGGCGACCGCCATGGGCCTGCTCAGCGCCGGCTCGCCGCTGGGCGGCGCGGTGGCGGGGCCGATCGTCGGCTATCTGGCGCTGGCCTTCGGCTGGCGCCCGGCCTTCATGATCATCTGCTCGATAGGCATCGTCTGGATGCTGATATGGTTCTTCGTGGTGGCGGATAACCCGGCGAAAAGCAAACGCATCGGCAGCGGCGAGCTGGCGCTGATCGGCCGGCTGCAGCAGGAAAACCACAGTGAAGAACAGGCGCTGAGCAACGCCGCGCACGGCCTGGGCTATTACCTGAAACAGCCGATCATCCTGGTCACCGCCTTCGCCTTCTTCTGCTACAACTACATTCTGTTCTTCTTCCTGAGCTGGTTCCCGTCGTACCTGGTGCAGGCGCATAACCTGAACATCAAGGAGATGAGCCTGACCACGGTGATCCCCTGGATCGTCGGCTTCGTCGGCCTGGCGCTCGGCGGCTACATCTCGGACAAGATCTTCAACATTACCGGCAAGCTGCTGCTGTCGCGCAAGATAGTGCTGGTGACCAGCCTGCTGGCGGCGGCGCTGTGCGTGGCGCTGGCGGGCACCGTCAGCAGCGTGGTGCCGGCGGTGGTGCTGATGTCGATCTCCATTTTCTTCCTGTATATCACCGGCGCCATTTACTGGGCGATCATTCAGGACGTGGTGCATAAATCACGGGTGGGCGGCGCCAGCGGCTTTATTCACCTGGTCGGCAGCGTTTCCGGCATCGTCGGCCCGATCGTTACCGGCTACATCGTGCAGAACACCGGCAAGTTCGACAGCGCCTTCATGCTGGCGGGCGGGGTCGCCGCACTGGGCGCAGTGCTGGTGCTGCTGGTCATCAAGGCGCCGCGCGCCGCCGCGCAAGCGCAAACATTAAAACCATAAAACCACCAGGGGCGGTTGGCTCGCCCCCTTTCCAGGGATAATCAGCATGAAACTTTCCAGCAGCAGCGCGCTGCCGGCGGCCATTGCCCGCCCCGGCTACCCGCGCGAGCGGTTAAAACCGCGCATCGTGCATATCGGCTTCGGCGCCTTTCACCGCGCGCATCAGGCGGTGTATGCGGACAGGCTGGCCGCTGAGCACGCCAGCGACTGGGGCTACTGCGAGATCAGCATGCAGCACGGCCGGCAAAAGATCGCCGACCTGCAGCGGCAGGAGCTGCTGTACTCGGTAGCGGAAATGGATGACGGCGGCTGGCGTGGCCGGGTAATCGGCGTGGTGCGCCGGGCGCTGCATCTGCAGGCCGACGGCCTGACGGCGGTGCTGGAGGCCATGGCCGATCCGCAGGTAGCCATCGTTTCACTGACGATCAGCGAGAAAGGCTACTGCCACCAGCCCGCCAGCGGCCAGCTGATGGCGAACCACCCGGTGATTGAGCACGACATCGCCCACCCGCTGCAGCCGCAGTCGGCGCCCGGGTTGATCCTGGCGGCGCTGCGCCTGCGCCGCCGGCGCGGGCTGCCGCCGTTCGCGGTGATGTCCTGCGACAATATGCCGGCCAACGGCCAGGTGACGCGCAACGTGATAACCCAGCTGGCGCAGTGCCGGGACGCAGAGCTGGCCGACTGGCTGCGGCGCGAGGTGGCCTTCCCGTCCACCATGGTGGACCGCATCGTGCCGGCGGTGACGCCGGAAACCCGGCAACGGCTGCAGAGCCTGCTGGGCGGCGTTGAAGATGACGCCGGGGTGGCCTGCGAGCCGTTCAGCCAGTGGGTGATCGAAGATAACTTCCCGCAGGGGCGCCCGGCGTGGGAAAAGGCCGGCGCCGAGCTGGTGCGCGACGTGCTGCCGTACGAGGAAATGAAGCTGCGCATGCTGAACGGCAGCCATTCGTTTCTCGCCTACCTCGGCTATCTGGCCGGTTATCAGCATATTGGCGACTGCATGCAGGATACGGATTTTGCGCGCGCCGCACGCCATCTGATGCTGGCGGAACAGGCGCCCACGCTGCAAACGCGCGAAGCGGATCTGACGCAATACGCCGATTCGCTGCTGCAGCGCTTTAGCAACCGCGCGCTGAAACACCGCACCGGGCAGATCGCCACCGACGGCTCGCAAAAGCTGCCGCAGCGGCTGCTGGCTTCGATTCGTTGGCATCTGGCGCACGGCAGCCGTTTCGACTGCCTGGCGCTGGGCGTAGCCGGCTGGCTGCGCTACGTCGGCGGGCAAGACGAACAGGGCCAACCAATAGAACTCGAGGATCCGCTGCGCGAGCCTATCGCCGCGCTCGTGGCGGGCAGCGAACAAGGCCAGCCGCGCGTGCTGGCGCTGCTGCAGCTGGAGGCGGTATTCGGCCGCGATCTGCCGGGCAACCCGACCTTCGTCAGCGCGATCGGCCACGCCTACCGGCAACTGCTCGCCCAGGGCGCCAAAGCCGCCGTCGCCGCTTTGCCATCGTTCGATACAGAAGGGGGATACTGATGTCTGCAACTTCTCACGACGCCATTACCGACGGCAGCCAACCGCTGCTGCGGCGCGTCGCCAGCGCGTCGGCGATCGGCACCGCCGCCGAATACTACGACTTTTTCGCTTACGGCACCGCCGCCGTGCTGTTCTTCGGCCAGCTGTTTTTCCCCAGCGCCGATCCGCTGATCGGCACCCTGGCGGCCTTCGCCACCTACGCGGTCGGTTTCCTGGCCCGCCCGCTGGGCGGCATCGTGTTCGGCCACATCGGCGATAAGGTCGGCCGCAAGAAAGCGCTGGTAATCACCATCCTGATCGTCGGCCTCGGCACCTTCTGCATCGGCCTGCTGCCGACCTACGAAAAAATCGGCGTCTGGGCGCCGATAGCGTTAATCCTGATCCGCGTGCTGCAGGGCTTTGGCGTCGGCGGCGAGCAGGCCGGCGCGGTGTTGATGACCGCCGAATATTCACCGCCGCAGCGGCGCGGCTTCTACGCCAGCTGGGTACAGATCGGCGCGCCGGCCGGCTTCCTGCTGCCCTCCGGGCTGTTCGCCCTGCTGACCGCCCTGCTGTCGCCGGCGCAGATGCTGGACTGGGGCTGGCGCATTCCGTTCCTGCTCAGCCTGCTGTTGGTGATCGTCGGGCTGTTCATCCGCCTGAAGATCGACGAGTCGCCGGTCTTTGCCCAGATCCGCGCCACCAAGGCGGTGGAAAGCCGGCCGGTGGTGGAAGTGGCCCGCCGCTACCCGGGCCTGATCGGCAAAGGAGTATGCGCCAAGCTGATCGAAGCCTGCGCCTTCGCCATGTTCACGGTGATCGTGCTGGCCTACGGCAAGGCTAACCATCTCAGCGAAAACATTCTGCTGCAGACGATGATCGTGGCGGTGCTGCTGGAGATTTTCGCCATTCCGCTGATGGGCCACCTTTCCGACCGGCTGGGGCGCAAACCGGTTTACATCGCCGGCGCACTGCTGCAGGTGGTGTGCATAGTGCCGTTCTTTATGGCCATCAACCTCGACAGTTACTGGGTGACCCAGATAGCCATGATCCTGGTACTGACCCTTGGCCACAGCATGTGCTACGCCCCACAGGCGTCCTACTTCCCGGAGCTGTTCCCGACCCGCGTGCGCTGCAGCGGCATCGCGCTGATCTGGCAGACAGGATCGCTTATCGGCAGCGGCGTGCTCGGGCTGGTGGCGGTGAAAATCCTGCAGGTGACCGGCGGCCACTACTACGGCCTGGCGGGCTACATGATGGTGTTGGGCGTGGTTTCGGCCATCGGCCTGAGCCTGATGCCGGAAACCGCACCGCAGCGGCGCAAGCAGGAATATCAGGACTGGCGTCATTAAGATGGCCTATTCGGCGGGTGGATTTATCCACCCGCCGTCAGACAATAATCTGCTAGTATGGTGGCATTCGAATCCCAGCCAGATTACTGATTGCGCCATGTCTGAATCGTACAGTCTCACCAACACCGTTCCGGTCAACCAGCAGATCTACCGATTCCTGCGCAAGGATATTGTCGACTGCAGCATTCCCCCCGGCACCCTGCTGTCCGAGAAAGAGATCTCCACCCGCTTTAGCGTCTCGCGCCAGCCGGTACGCGAGGCCTTTATCAAGCTGGCGGAGGCCGGGCTGGTGCAGATCCTGCCGCAGCGCGGCACCTTCGTGATGAAGATCTCCGCCAAGCGGGTGGCCGACGGGCGCTTTATCCGCCAGGCGGTGGAGTGCGCCATCGTGCGCCGCGTGGCGCAGCGCATCACGCCCGCGCAGTTGATGACGCTGGAGCATAATCTGCATCGCCAGGAGCTGGCGGCGCAGAACCGGCAGACGCGCGAATTCCTGGCGCTGGACGACGAATTCCACCAGCTGCTGACCCAGTTCGCCGACTGCCCGCTGGCCTGGGAAACCATCGAAACCATCAAGGCCACCATGGATCGGGTGCGCTTCCTCAGCCTGAGCGAAGTTTCGCCTCCGGAGAGCCTGATCCGGCAACATTACCGCATCTATGAGGCGCTGAAGGCGCAGGACGCGGATGCCGCCGAACGCGCCATACACGAGCACCTGCAGGAGATGATCTACTCGATCACCCCGATCGCCCTGCAAAACACCGAATGGTTCGAGTCTGAATAATCAGTCAGTTACCCCGCCGGGAGCGATCGCTCCCGCGTATTTGGCCGCGCAAATGGCATTTCCTCTCAATCGCATCTATTGTTTCTCCTTGTCACAGCAAGTTCAGTAGTATCGCTTTAACGGCTTCAATCACCGCTTTTACTGCGCCGGTGGTCAGGGACCCTGGGCTGCCGGTGTACGAAAAGCTCAATCAGGAGTAAGTCATGACTGATATAGCACAGTTGTTGGGAAAGGAAGCGGAAGACCTGTTGCAACACCGCTGTACCACTATCCCCGCCGAAAACCTGTACCTGCCGGGCGCCGACTTTGTCGACCGGATCATGATTGATAACAACCGCCCCAATACCGTACTGCGCTCGATGCAAACCCTGCTCAACCACGGCCGCCTGGGCGGCACCGGCTACCTGTCGATCCTGCCGGTCGATCAGGGCATCGAGCACTCCGCCGGCGCGTCGTTCGCCGCCAACCCGCTGTACTTCGACCCGAAAAACATCGTTGAGCTGGCGATCGAGGCCGGCTGCAACTGCGTGGCCTCTACCTACGGCGTGCTGGCGTCCGTCTCGCGCCGCTACGCCCATAAAATTCCGTTCCTGGTCAAACTGAACCACAACGAAACCCTGAGCTACCCGACCCAGTACGACCAAACCCTGTACGCCAGCGTCGAGCAGGCGTTCAACCTGGGCGCGGTGGCGGTCGGCGCCACCATTTACTTCGGTTCGGAGCAGTCGCGCCGCCAGATTGAGGAAATCTCTGCCGCCTTCGAACGCGCGCACGAGCTGGGCATGGTCACCGTGCTGTGGGCCTACCTGCGCAACCCGGCGTTCAACAAGGACGGCGTTGACTACCACTCCAGCGCCGATCTGACCGGCCAGGCCAACCATATCGCCGCCACCATCGGCGCCGACATCGTCAAACAGAAAATGGCGGAAAACAACGGCGGCTACCGCGCGGTGAAGTTCGGCTATACCGATGACCGCGTCTACAGCAAGCTGACCACCGAGCACCCGATCGATCTGGTGCGTTACCAGTTGGCCAACTGCTACATGGGCCGCGCCGGGTTGATCAACTCCGGCGGCGCCGCCGGTGAAAACGACCTGCAGGAATCGGTGCGCACCGCGGTGATCAACAAACGCGCCGGCGGCATGGGATTGATCCTCGGCCGCAAGGCGTTCAAGAAATCGATGAAAGAAGGCGTGGCGCTGATCAACGCAGTGCAGGACGCCTATCTGGACAAGAAAGTCACCATCGCCTGATCCTGGCGGCGCGCTTGTCCCCAGCCCGGTTCGCTGGGCTTTTTATTTTCCGCCCGGATGCGATCTGCCTCGAGAATTTACCGCGCCAAAGGGCGCCGCGCTTAGTGCTTTCCCCTGGAGCATGATACTTTTGCCTTATAAGACATTACCTTTCAGATGAGTAAGCGACCGGAGCCACCGATGAACAACGCCAACGCCCTGCTGAATTTCGCCCGCGAAACGCTGGAGATCGAGCTGACCGAAGCGCAGCGCCTGCTGGCGCGGCTGGATGACAACTTCGTCTACGCCTGCGAACTGCTGTTGAACTGCCGCGGCAAGGCGGTGATTTCCGGCATCGGCAAATCCGGCCACATCGGCAAGAAGATCGCCGCTTCGCTGGCCAGCACCGGCACGCCGTCGTTCTTCGTTCACCCGGCGGAGGCGCTGCACGGCGATCTCGGCATGATCGGCGCCGACGACGTGGTGGTGTTTATCTCTTACTCCGGCCGCGCCAAAGAGCTGGATCTGATCCTGCCGCTGTTGGCGGAGAACGGCATTGCGGTGATCGCCATCACCGGCGGCAAAGAGTCGCCGCTGGCGCAGGCCGCCGCCTGCGTGCTGGATATCAGCGTAGAGCGCGAAGCCTGCCCGATGGGGCTGGCGCCCACCTCCAGCGCGGTTAATACCCTGATGATGGGCGACGCGCTGGCGATGGCATTGATGCGCCAACGCGGTTTCAATGCGGAAGATTTTGCCCGCTCACACCCGGGCGGCAGCCTGGGCGCACGCCTGCTGAACCGGGTGCACCACCTGATGCGCACCGGCGATCGCCTGCCGAAGGTCAGCGAAAGCGCCAACGTGATGGAGGCGATGCTGGAACTGAGCCGCACCGGGTTGGGGCTGGTGGCGGTGTGCGATGCGCAGCGGAAAGTGGTGGGGGTATTTACCGACGGCGACCTGCGCCGCTGGCTGGTGAAGGGCAACAGCCTGCAGGATGCGCTGAGCCCGGCGATCACCCGCCCCGGCTACCGCCTGCCGGAACAGTGGCGCGCCGGCGAAGCGCTGGAGGCGCTGCACGAACAGCATATCAGCGCTGCGCCGGTGGTCAGCCTGGATGGCGTTCTGGTGGGCGCCATCAACCTGCACGATCTTCACCAGGCCGGCATCGGCTGACTCCCGGGCATGGGGCGCGGCAAACTGCGCCCCTGCGGCTTTACTGCCAGTCGGGGTTATCTTCGAACTGTTTCTTCAGCAGCGCCTTGATGTCGTCGTTCGGCTTGCCGAGCCACTGGTAGCTGGCGTACTTCTTCGGATGATCGATAGCCTCTGGCCGGTTTTCCACCTCAACGCGCACTGCCCAGGCCTGCGACTTGTCCTCTTTGAACGCCACGATCAAAAAGTTGTTGGCGCAGTCATGCGGCTTGCACAGGTTGCCGATCAGGTAGTCCTGCCCCTGCCAGCTCAGGTTCTCCACCGGCGTCGAGGTGCCGGCCCCCTTGCGCGCCCAGCCCGGCAGCCGCGCCTGGCCCTTCACCATATTTTGCCAGCTGGCTTGATAACCCGGCTGCTGGATCACGTCCGAGGTGGTGACAATCTGCTGGGCAAAGCCGCCCGCGCTGAAGCTGAGCAACGCGCCCAAAACGGCGCTGCGGAGTGCGCATTGTCCTGCCATGGCCTTTCTCCCTGGGTTAATTCTATTTATCCCGGCGGGTGCCGGGCCTGGATCTAGTCAGACCGCAATGACGGCAAAAAGTTGGCTCACCACCAGGCATGGAAGTGATGCACCGGCCCGATGCCGTGCCCCACTTCCAGCGTATCCGCCTGCTGCAGCGCCTTTTGCAGATAGCCCTTGGCGGCGGCGACGGTTGCCGCCCAGTCATCATGACGCGGGCGCAGCGCCGCCAGCGCCGCCGACAGCGTGCAGCCGGTGCCGTGCGTATGGCGGGTGGCGACGCGCGGCGCGCTAAAGCGCTGCTCCTGCCCGGCGGTAAACAGCCAGTCCGGGCTCTCGCTTTCGCTCAGGTGGCCGCCCTTCATCAGCACCGCCTGGCAGCCCATCGCCAGCAACGCTCGCCCCTGTTCACGCATTTGCAGTTCATTTTCCGCCGGTGCGCACGCCAGCAAGGCGGCCGCTTCCGGCAGGTTTGGCGTGATGATCGACACCAGCGGCAGCAGTTCACGGCGGATCGACTCCACCGCCTCCGGCGCCAGCAGCGGATCGCCGCTTTTCGCCAGCATCACCGTATCCAGCACCACAAATTCCGGCCGATAATGGCGCAGCCGCTCGGCTACCGCCTGCACGATCGCCGCGTTGGTCAACATGCCTATTTTGGTGCTGTCGATGCGCAGATCGCTGAACACCGAATCCAACTGGGCGGCGACGAACGCCGGTTCAATCTGATAAACCGACTGCACGCCGCGGGTATTTTGCGCCACCAGCGCAGTGATCACCGAAGCGCCGTATGCCCCCAGCGCCGAGAAGGCTTTCAGATCGGCCTGAATGCCGGCGCCACCGCTGGGATCGGTACCGGCGATAGTCAAAGCGTTGATGCGTTTCATTGCAGATCCTCCGCGCGCAGCCGGTACAGGGCGTCGAGGAACGCCGGGGTAAAGCTGCCCGGCCCGGCGGCAGCCACGGCTGCCAGACCGCCGCAGTGCGACATCGCCCGGCAGGCGGTGGCGACGTTATCCAACCGCTCGCCCGGCAGGCTGCAAAATGCCGCCACTACCGCCGACAGGGCGCAGCCGGTGCCGACCACCCGCGTCATCAATGCATCACCGCCGGCTACCGCCCAATCCCGTTGGCCGTCGGTAACGTAATCCACCGCGCCGGTCACCGCCACTATCGCACCGCTGCGGCGCGCCAGCTCGCGGGCGGCGGGCAAGGCGGCCAGCGAATCGTCGGCGCTGTCTACCCCGCGGCCGTTGGCCTGCAGGCCGCTGAGCGCCATGATCTCGGACGCGTTGCCCCTGATCGCCGCCGGTTGTTCATCCAACAGCTTTTTGGCAAAGGCGGTGCGGTAGGCCAACCCGCCAACCGCCACCGGATCCAACGCCCAGGGCGTGCCCGCCTGGTTGGCGGCCGCCACCGCCGCCAGCATCGATTCGGCGCGCGGTGCATTAAGGGTGCCGATATTGATCAACAGCGCGTCCGCCAGCCGGCTGAACTGCGCCGCCTCGCCCGGCTCCACCACCATCGCCGGCGAAGCGCCGAGCGCCAGCAAAACGTTGGCCGTCAACGACTGCACCACTTCATTGGTCAGGCAGTGAACCAGCGGGGGCCGGCGTTTGAATTGGGTCAGACAGGCCGCGGCGCGTGCGCCGGGTAAAGCTTCAGGTCGAGCGAACATATTCCTCCCAACCGGCGTTCAAGAAGGCGGGTACCGGTTGGGCACCGAGACTTCCCTACGCTGGCATAATCCAGATCAGGTAATACGGGTAAAATCTCAGCCCTGACGGGCACCCCGAGTCAAGACCGCCATTATTGGGCTTGCCGCCGGTGAGGTCAATCGCGCTATAGTGGGGAAAAAATAAAAAGGAGACGCCATGCACACAAGACCATACCAAGAGGCCGATCGCCCGTTCCTGCGCACCCTGTACCTGGCTTCGCGCAAGGCGGCGTTCACCTGGTGCAATACCGACGGTTACCGGCTGGAGGATTTCGATCGCTCGACGCTGGGCGAGGATATCTGGGTGGCGGAGGAGGACGGCAAACTGCTGGGGTTCGTGTCGATTTATCGCGCCGACAACTTCATCCATAACCTGTATGTCGACCCACATCTGCCGCCGCGCGGCGTCGGCAGCGCCCTGCTGCAGGCGGCGGAGCGCACCTTCACCGCCACTGGCGCATTGAAATGCCTGGTGAAAAACGAGAAGGCGCTGGCGTTCTATCGCAAACACGGCTGGCGCACCATTTCGACCGGCAACGACGGCGAAGAGGACTATTACCTGCTGCACTCGCCGGCAAAATAATAAGGGCGCGGTGCCACGTCATGGCCGCTCGGGCATGGCGCGCAGCGTCAGCCGCCAGAACAGCAGCGCGCCGAGGCTGACGCTCGCCCCCAGCCAGCACACGCCGCTCCAACCGGCCCAGGCGTAAACGTGGGTGCTGGCGAAGGCGCCCAATCCGCTGCCGGCGGCGTAAAACAGCATATAACACCCCACCAGCCGGCTGTGACTCTGCGGATGGGCGTTGAAGATCATGCTCTGGTTCAGCACGTGGATCGCCTGCCCGGCCAGATCCAACAGCACGATGCCCGCCACCAGCCAAATTAGGCCATAGCCCAGCATGCCGAGCGGCAGCCAGGCCAGCGTCAGCAACAGCAGGCAAACGCCGCTGGCCAACTGCCCCAGCCCGCGATCGGCAAGATGCCCGGCGCGCATCGCCGCCAGAGCGCCTACCGCCCCCACCAGCCCGAATGCTCCCACCACCGAATGGGAAAAGTTAAACGGCGGCCGGCTGAGCGGCAGCACCAGCGCGCTCCAGAAGATGCTGAACGCCGCAAACATCAGCAGCGCCAGCATGCCGCGAATTTGCAGCGTGCGATCGCGCCGCAATAGCGTCAGCATCGAGCGCAATAAGGCCGGATAGCTGAGCGTTTGGGGTGGCGTCTGCAGTGCAGGCAACAGGCGCGCCAAAATGGGCAACAAAACCAACGTGACCCCAGCGGAGAAAAAATACACCGTGCGCCAGCCGCCGATGTCCGCCAGCGCGCCGGAAAGCGTGCGCGCCAACAACAGCCCCAGCACCACCCCCCCCTGCGCCGCCCCCACCACCCGCCCGCGTTCGTGCGGCGCGGCCAGGGTAGCGGCAAAGGCGATCAGCCCTTGCGTCATGGCGGTGCCCAGCAGCCCCAACAGCAGCATGCCCGCCAGCAGCAACAGGCTGCTGTTCGACCACCCCACCGCCAGCAAGGCGGCAATCAACAGCAGCTGCTGGGCGGCCAACAGCCGGCGCCGATTAACCCGATCGCCCAGCGGCACCACCAACAACAAAGCCAGCGCGCAGCCGAGCTGGGTAACGGTGATCACCATGCCCACCGCCGCCAGGCTGATGCCGAAATCTGCGGCGATGGCATCCAGCAGCGGCTGCGCATAGTAGACATTGGCCACGCTGAAGGCGCTGGCCCCGGCCAGCAACAGCACCAGCGAAGCAGGCAGCCGATCCGCTGCGGCGTACGGGGCATCTAGCAATTTGTCGCTCATCGTCAGCTCCAATGTGGTTTCATTATTAAACCCAATGAACTTTACGCACAGAGGTTTTATAATGCAACCAGATCTTGCTGCTGGAGTGGAACACCGTGAAACGTAAAAGCCTGGAAGACGCGCAGTGCCCGGTGGCGCGCACGCTGGATGTGATTGGCGAATGGTGGTCGCTATTGATCGTGCGCGACGCCTTCGACGGCGTGCGCCGCTTCAGCGAATTTCAAAAGGGGCTGGGGATGGCGAAAAACATCCTCTCTACCCGCCTGCGCACCCTGGTGGCGCACGGGGTGCTGGAGGTCGTCCCGGCCTCGGACGGCAGCGCCTATCAGGAATATGCGCTGACGGCCAAAGGCCGCGCGCTGTTTCCGGTGATCGTCGGCCTACGCCAGTGGGGGGAGGATTATCTGTTCAGCGAAGGAGAGACGCATTCAACGCTGGTGGAAGCCGACAGCGGCCGGCCGATCCCGCGCATGACGCCGACCGGCGGCGCCGGGCAGCCCCTCACCCCGCTTAACACCCGGGTGGTGAAGGTGGGTGAGGCTTAACGGATAGCATATTGATGCTGTTCGTTTTATAATCAGGCAAATTTGAACGCATTGGTACAGGGGTTTATATGCGCACCAATACAGCAGACAAATCGATAACCAAATCGGTCAATGTGACCCTGCCGCAGGAGCTGTTAGAGCAGGCGCGTCGGCAGAACTTAGATATTTCTGCAGTACTGGCAGAAGCGCTAACCGACAAACTCCGCAAAACCAGCCGCGAAGAGTGGTTGGAGCAGAACAAAACAAATATCGAGGCGCTGAACGCCTTCACTGACGAGCAAGGCTCATTCACGGATTATCAAAAGGGATTCTGATGGAACAGTTCCACGCTTATGAGAATAAGGGTGCAGGCCATAAGATTTATCCATACCTCATTAATCTGCAACACCCGGTGGCCAACGTTTTAAAACACGTACTGGTTGCTCCGCTGGTAAAACTCGACGACCTCGGCCATAAACCGCCGGCTAAGATTTGCCCTATCGTCGAAATCGCCGGCGAATCCTATATTGCCATGACGCACATGATGGCCGGCATCGCCAACAAAGAGCTGGGTGAATAGGTTGCGGATCTCACCCCGCAACGCTATCTACTGAGCGGAGCCGTCGATTTTTTGATGAATGGCTATTAAAATATATAAATAAAACCAAGCCATGCACTTAATGAAATACAACAATCATCATTCCCATATCCTGGTTAAATGAATTGTAGTGAAAGTATTAACTTCTATTACAGAAATGATACTCCCTGTTAACATATTGATTATCAATGCAAGAATAGAGTTTATCCCCTGCCACCGGGGTTACATCCCTGCTGTTCGCTTCGCAATCCCCTGCGGGTCATGTATAGTCCGCGCTTTACGGGGAAACCATGCCGACTCACTCATCCATTCGCCTTAACAAATACATCAGCGACAGCGGTATCTGTTCCCGCCGCCATGCCGATCGCCACATCAAGCAGGGCAAGGTGTTGATCAACGACCGGCCGGCCGGCGTGGGCGCGCAGGTGTTTGTCGGGGATATTGTGCAAGTGAACGGCCGGCCGATTGCGCCGCGCACGGCGGAGGACCTGGTGCTTATCGCGCTGAATAAGCCGGTTGGCATTCTCACCAGCATGGGCAAGCACGAGCGGGATAACATCGGCGATTTGGTTAACCACAGCCAACGCACCTTCCCCGTTGGCCGGCTGGATAAGGCCTCGCAGGGTCTGATTTTCATGACCAATAACGGCGAGCTGGTCAATAAGATCCTGCGCGCCGGCAATAATCATGAAAAAGAGTATCTGGTGACCGTCAACAAACCGCTGACCGATGAATTTATTCAAGGCATGAGCGCGGGCGTGCCGATACTGGGCAAGGTGACCCAACAATGCCGGGTGGAGCGTGAGTCCGCGCAGGTGTTTCGCATTATCCTGGTGCAGGGGCTTAACCGCCAAATCCGCCGCATGTGCAAATACTTTGGCTATGAAGTCACCCGGCTTGAGCGGCTGCGCATTATGAATATCGAGCTGGCGGGGCTGCCGTTGGGCGAATGGCGGGATTTGACCGGTGATGAGCGAAGCACGTTATTTAAGCTGCTGGAGCACTCCTCGTCGGAAGCAGAGATATCGCCAGGCGACAACGGCCCGTTGCCCGGCGATATCCCGTTATGAAAAAACCTCCTCAGAAAATCAGAACGACCATCGTAGGTTGGCGTTGATCGAATTCACCCGGGTGTCGGAACCGTATTGCCCCTGATAACCGAGATCCAACGAACTGGCGCGAGAGAGCTTCAGGCTCACCCCTACGTCCGCCACCATCAGGTTGTCATCAACCGCAATGCCTTGCGTGGTAAAGGCGTCGCTGCCGGCAAACGCCATGCGCGATGACGCGGTTTTATCGCCGTAGGCATGCTGCCACCCCAATGAACCGTAAAGGCTGAGGTTTTTCGGCAGCTCTTTCGTGCCGCGCACGCCCAGGGTGGAATAGAAGGTATTCATCGTTTCATTACGCACGCTCAGCGCGGCGGCGCCGCCCTTCTCCTGGAAGCTGTCGGTATGCAGGCGGATGTAGCTCAGATTAACGAACGGCTCCAGATTGGCGTCCGGCTGACCAAAACGGTAGCCCGCCTCGGTGAAGGCCAGCAGCGAGTTCGCGTCGTAGTCCGACTTCAACCGATCCGAGAAGCCGTTGAAATCGACATTGCGCTTACCTTCAATCTTATGCCAGGTGTAGCCCAAAGCGCCGCGCAGAGAGAACGCATTCTGCTGCCCCGCCGCATACAGGCCGAGGTGGTAGTTATCGCTGTCGATCTTGGAGCGGCGGCTGTCGACATCGTAATTGCCGCGGCTGTAACCGAAATAGCTCCCGATACGGACGCTGTGGTCGGCTAATTTACGGTCGGCACCCAGCAGGAAGCCGCTGGTGTTGCCATCCAGTTTGCCCACGTTGCCGTCACCGCTGTTTCTTACCCAGGAGCCGAAGGTCTGGCCCCAAACGCCGTTGTTTTCCGCTCTGGCCGGCTGCACCAGCGACATCGCCAGTGGCGGAACCGGCAACGCATCATTATCAAATACGCGCAGCATGCGCTGGTTCAGCACGTTGAACAGCTGGGTGCTGCCGGCGATCAGGTTAGACTGCATGGACGGATAAACTTCGCCCGACAGCTGATTGAACGCCTCGCGCGCTTCCGGCGCGCTCAACAGCAATACGGAGTTATACAGAGCCAATGAGGGGCCGCTCTGCGCCAGCGTTGAGAGCGCGCCGGCGGTATTCCATTGGTTGCCGGTTTGTGCCACCGTTTGGAAAATGCCGGGTTTACCCTCGCCCGGGTTCTCGCCACCCGGATTCTCGCCACCCGGATTCTCGCCGCCCGGGTTCTCACCGCCCGGATTCTCACCACCCGGGTTCTCACCGCCCGGGTTCTCGCCGCCGCCTTTTTGCGCGATCGTCAGATCCACGGCGTTGGCGCTGTGGTTGAGCGCCACGTCCAGGAAGGCAGATTTTGAGACAGCTTCGGCAAACTGGCCGTCAATCCCGCCTTGCGAAGTCAAAATACGGTAGCTTTGGCCGGTTTGATAACTGGTTTGCGGATCCAGCGCGGTAACCTGCACTTTGGCCTGATTGCTGATGGTGGTTTTACCGGCTACGGCCAATTTGTCGCTGCTGCCGTCGCCGGCGATATCGACGTCATAGAAAGACTCACCGATGAAGTTCAGATAGCGTTGCAGCGTCAGGGTGCCGATATTGCCATCGCCGGGCGAAATATGGCCGCCGGACTGAATTTCGGTTTGGCCCAGCGTGCCGTTGCCGCCCAGCGTACCGCCGGCCTTGATCGACGCAGCGCTGCTGTAGCCCTGGCCGTTGTTCACGTCCGAACCGGCCGTGGCGTCGAGGATCAGCGTGCCGCCACTCTCGGCGCTCAGCGTCTGAATATCGAAAGGGCTGTCTTCTTTTTGCGTATTGATATCGCTGGCGATGATGATTTTGCCGCCCCGGGCGGTCACGTTCGCCTTAAGCTGGGAAAGATCGCCGTTCAGCGTCGTCTGGCCAGAGGTGTTGATGACATCGCCTTCGCCGCTCATTTTGTTGCTGAACACGTAGTTGCCGGCGGTGTGGTTAAAGTACACATAGCTGCCGAACAACCCGCCGCGCAGATTGATCGCCGTTTGGGCGTCGATGGTGCCCGCCCCGCCCGCCGCGCCGAGCGTCGGTTCGGTCAAACCGGTGCCGGTATCCATATTGCCGCGGCTGCCGACGATCAGCGCGCCGCGGTTCGAGCCGGAACCGGTATCGCCCAGCCGCAGCTCGTTAGCGCCGGCAGAAAATACGCCGCCGTCCGCCACCGACAACACGCCGTTGCCGTAATCGCCGACGTTAACGCTGCTGCCGCTGGTAAAGCGCGAGCCGTTGCCGGCGATGTAAAGTTCGGCGGTTTTACGCGCGCCTGAGACGCCCGCCACCTCGATGCCGCCGACGTTGACCGCACCGCCGTTCAGCACATCAAGATCGCCGTAGAGCGTGAGCGCGCGGCCGACGTTCCACTGCGCGTTCGCCCCGGTGACCCTGGCCTTCGGGCTCAGTTTATCGGTCTCTCCGGGCCCGGAACCGTTGCCGATGCGCGCGTCGAACGCGGTGTTCAGCACCGCGCCGTCTTCAATCGACAGCGTGGACCGGGCGCCCAGATCGGTGCCGACGCTGAGAAAGTTGCTGACGACTCTGGAGCCGGCGCCCGTGGCAATAAGGTGGCTGTCGTAGCCACGGGTGGTGCCGACCACGATCTCTTTCGCGCTGGCCAGCGCGCCCTCTTCGACCCGCAGCGTCCCCCGCCCCAGATTCAAGCCGCCGCGCAAGACGAATTGGTCGTTAACGGCGTTCAGTTCGGCGTTCGGCCCTCTGACCGTGACCAGGCTTTCATAAATTTGGCCGTTGAACATCCGGCCGATATTAACGTTATAGGCGGTGATTTTGCCATTATCGATCAGCAGGTTCCCGCTTTGGTTACGGCCGACATAAACATCCCCGGTGTAGGCCAAAGATTCCGTAATGCGCGTGTCGCCGTCAAAAATGGCATCGTCTGCGCGAGCGATATCGGCGGGCGCCAGCAACAGCAATGGCGCAGAGAACAGAGCGAGGTAAAGTTTGGAAAGCGGCGTATTGACCGCTAAAGGGTGCAATATATTGTCATTCACGTGCTATCTCCGTTCTAATTAGCCTGATATCGCGAAAGCCATTGCTATATAAAAACTGAATGTACTAGAGAAGGTTTGACGCGTTATTTCGCGAAAGCAGGCTTATTGATCGTCGGAACGAGAGCTTATTGCCCCCCAGCGCTCAGGTTCCGATGTTTGATACCCGGGGCGGCGGTGCCATCCCCGAGGATAATTATTTATGCGTGACGACCGGCGTACAGGTTGGCGCGCTTAACGACGGCGCCGAGCCTAAAATTCCCGGCATCATCAGCGAAGAACAGTCGAAGATTCGCCCTTTTTCGGTAGTGGCGCGGTAAGAAAGTTTTTGCCCGCCCAGCGCGTCGGGTTGAGCGCCGTTAACATTGGTCACGGTAATTTCATCCGATGACCCCAGGCCCAGCATTTTCGCCGTTTCCGCCTGCAGCAGCGGAATGGCTTGATCGGTTTTCAATGTGGAACAACCGGCTACCATCATCGTAACGGTTAAAGCGATAAGTGTTTTTCTCATAAATTATCCTTTATAACCAAACAGTTCCAAATACTGATTGGCTTTATGTTTTCTCTTATCCAAATCCTCGAATAATATATTTCCCTTTCCTAAACAAAAAAACCCTCCTAAAGTAGGGAGGGTTGATAATAACAAGTCGCCAGAATCAATCTGGCAGGTTTAAGCGGAAGGAGATACCCTTGGGAAAGGATTATGCGTTGGTCGTTGATGACCATCCTTTGGTGGCAAGCGGCATCGCCAATTTCCTGAATACGCATTGTCGATTTAAACATGTCCATGTGGCGATCAACGAAGAACATTGTCATCGCCATATTCTGGAGAATTGCGCCCCCCGCTTAATGGTCATCGATTTTTGGTTATCCGACGGCACTGCATTAAAATTGCTCAAAGAGATCAAACAGATCTATCCGCAGGTGCGCTTTCTGGTGGTCAGCGGCGATGAGAATAACGAAATATGGCAAAAGGTGCGCGCCGCCGGCGGCCACGGGTTTGTGCTTAAAAACGAACCGCCCGAATTATTCGCCAAAGCGGTTCAGGCGCTAATGGAAAATCAGCAATGGTTCCCTCTGGATACGGCTATCGAGACCGTCAGTGATAATAACCACCTGCAAAAATTCAATTTAACGCCGCGGCAAATTGACGTATTAAATATGATGATGCGCGGCCTGCCTAATAAAAGGATCGCCGCACAGCTTTCTATTTCCGAGCCGACCGTGAAAGAGCATATCGGCAATATTCTAAAAAAACTCGGGGTTAATAGCCGCGTAGAGGCCATTACGCTGCTGCACGGTAAACGAGGGCCGTCGCAATGAGGTTTTTCCAGGATTTACAAAATGATGGTATTTCCTCCCGCGCGCAGATCCGCCTGCTGAATAATACCTTTATGCGGCTGGTCTTCAGCTTTACCGCCGTGCCCTTCGTTGGCATCCCTTTCGCCATCTGGATTTATTTGCTGGGGGATCCGCTGGGACCAACCATTACCTGGATAATCATTTACCTGCTATGCGCCGTGGCGATCCGCATATGGCATCGCCGTTATCAGCGCGAGGCCAAACAAAATGACGAAGACGCCGTACTGCGCCGCTGGCTGCCGCGCATTAATAAAGTGGCTTTGGTGCATGGGCTGGGCATCTCGTCGCTCTATTTAATCACCCCGCAAACCCACAATTTTGACTTTTTTCTGCTGCTCAATATCAGCATCGCCGCGATCGTCGCCGCCAATGCGACCCACCTGACGCCGGTCATCAGCACCTTTACGCGGTTTTTCTTCGCCTCCTGGGGGCTATTGAACCTCGGCATCATCTGGCGGCTGGAAGATATGATGTTTATCGTGCTGATGCTTAATCTGCTGTACGGTTTCGCCATCTATCGCCACGCGTTAACCTCGCATGCGTTCTTTATCCAGCAAGCGTTGCTCGAAGAGAAAAGCTCCCGTCTGGCGGAGCAGTTCCGCCAGGCCAAAGAGGAGGCGGAGCAGGCGCTGCTGGATAAAAACCAATTTTTAACCACCGCCAGCCACGACCTGCGCCAGCCGGTGCACGCCATGGGTTTTCTGATTGAAGCCATTATTCATAAAAACCAGGACGCCACCCTCACGCCGCAGCTGTTAGACCTGCAGCAAAGCGTGCGATCGGTGCATCTTATGTTCAATTCGCTGCTCGATCTCAGCAAGATTGAATCCGGCAACGTCAGCACCGCCGCCACCCACGTGGACATCGGCGCCCTGCTGGATTCGGCGATCACCCTGTTCCGCGAAGAGGCGAACAGCCGCGCGTTGTCTCTGCGCACCTGGCGGCCCAAGCGGCGCATCTGCGTGATGGGCGACCCGCTGCTGGTGCGGCAATCGCTGATCAACCTGATACAAAATGCGCTGCGCTACACGCAGCAGGGCGGCGTGCTGATCGCCATTCGCCCACGCGGCGCGGATTGTTTGGTCGAGGTGTGGGACACCGGCGTAGGCATTGCCGACGAAGAAAAGAGCAAAATTTTCTCCCCCTACTACCGCCCCGAGCTGGCGTGGAAAATCGACAGCGCCGGCCACGGTCTGGGGCTGGCGGTGGTGGCGCGCTGCGCCAAGCTGATGAAGGTGAAATACGGCATGCACTCGGTTGAAGGCAAAGGATCGCGCTTCTGGATGCGCTTCAGCCAATACGCCGGCGAAGCCAAACTGCCGGAAAACGCGGCCGGCTACGACAACACCGCAACCCCTACCCGCTATGCGCCGCTGCGCGGCTCCTGCCTGGTGGTGGACGATGATCCGCTGGTGACCTCCGCCTGGGAGAGTTTGATGAGCACCTGGGGCATCCGCGTGCGCTGTGCGGCCTCCGCCGCAGAGGCGTTCGCCATCGTCGATGAAGGCTTCACGCCGTTCGCCGTGCTGTGCGATCAGCGGCTGCGCTCCGGCGAGAGCGGCTTCGATATCCTGCAGGCGCTGTTCGAACGCCTGCCAGACGTCAGCGGCGCCATGGTCAGCGGCGAGTTCAACTCGCCTATCCTGCAGGAGGCCGAGCAGGAGGGGTATCTGGTATTGAGAAAGCCGCTGGAGCCGGCCAAGCTGCATGCGCTGTTGAGCCAGTGGTCATCCAGCTAGCGAGCGCCAAGCTGGCGCAGCACCCCCTCGAGGTTGCGCTCCCCCTCTTTAGTTTGGGCGCCGGCCTTAAGCCCAGCGCGCGTCATGCCGGCTCGTTAGGTATTGTTGAGACCGGCCGAGAGCCCCGCCAAGCGCCAGCGGCGAGTTGAACTCGCCGAGGGGTATCAGTTATTGGAAAGCCGCCGACAACGGCGCTGCCCGGCGCTTAGCCATAGCAAGGGAAGCTGAGCTACCAACACCAGAGCCACGCTCACCCAGGGCGTTAACGCCAGGCTGTCTCGAACGACCAGCGCGCTCCCTAAGGTTTCCCCCAGCGTTATCCCTAAGTTAAACGCGGAAATATTCAATGCCGAAGCAAAATCTACCGCTTGCGGAGCCCAGCGCTCCGCCGTGTTCAGCATCCCGGTCTGGCAACCGGGTGATATGCCGAACGCCAGCAGGCCCCAGAAAAACAGCACAATGACCATCGGATATTGATAGGGCAACGCAACCAGCAGAAAAATCAGCGTTACCGACAGCAGAACCAGCATGCGATGCAGCGCCGCCGCCCATCCCATCGCCACCGTTAGCCTGCCGCCCAGGTGATTGCCAATCAGCGTCGCCATGCCAAAAACGATGAGCAGCAAGCTGGCGCCATGCGACGAAAACCCGCTAATGTTAGTCAGGATCGGCGTGATAAACGTGAATACGGCGAAGCTGGCGCCGAACCCCAAAATCGTTACCGACATCATTGCCAGGATCGCCGGCTGAAACAGGGCGGAGAGCTGCGTCGATGCCTTTCCCGGCTCAAGCGCAGGCAGTGCCGGCAGCCATTTTAGCGTCGCCGCCCAGGCGATAACCGACAGCAGGGCGACGGCAAAGAACGGCAGCCGCCACCCCATGCCGTTACCCAGCAGGCTGCCTGCGGGCACCCCGATGACCATCGCCAGCGTTAAACCGGAAAACATCAGCGCAATGGCCGAGCCTGCCCGTTCTTTGGGCACCAGCCGGGATGCGACCGTCGCCCCAATCGCAAAAAAACTGCCGTGCGCTATTGCGGTCACCATGCGCCCGACCAATAGCATGGCGTAGCTTGCCGACAGCGCCGACAGCAGGTTTCCGGCAAAAAACAGGGCGACCAACCCCAGCAAGACCGCCTTACGGGGAAAACGCGCCAGGCCCAGCACCGCCAGAGGCGTTCCTATCGCCAGCGCCAGCGCATAAAGCCCGACTAATTTGCCCGCCGCCGCCAAAGACACGTGCAAATCGTCAGCGATGGCGGGCAACACCCCAACCACGATAAACTCTGCGACGCCAATGGCAAACGAGGTGGCGGCCAAAGCCCAAATCCCACGGGGCATCGGCGTTTGCGAACTCATACGCCCCCCGCAGCCGCCAAAGCGATGGACTGATCCTGCTCCACCGTCGCGCCGGCAACGCCCACAGCCCCCAAAACTTCGCCATCAGCGCCGCGCAACACGATCCCGCCGCCGAAGCTGATTAAGCCGCCATTGGTGTTTTCCAGGGTATAGATGGCGCCGCCAGGCTGGGCGCTCTCCCCCAGATCGATGCTGTCGACGCCAAACAAGGCGGCGGTGCGCGCTTTCTTGACGGAAACGTCAATAGTGCCGGCAACGGCATGGTCCATGCGAATAAACTGACGTAACAATCCGGCATCATCCACCACGCATACGGAAACGGCAAACCCCCTCTCGCTCGCCAACGCACAGGCGCGCTGCATAACGGCGCGGGAAATTCGTTCAAAACTCATCATCAAAACTCCTCAAATTAATTGGCGTTTTGATGATTCCAGAATTGCCGCGACGAAGAAATGAGCCAGGGAAGTCTTCAATTATTGTTTGATAATGCCAAACTTTTTCCGCATGACCTCCCCCGCCAACTGCTGCATTCGCTCCTGGCTCAGCCGTTGAGCGGGGCCGGAAATCCCCAAAGCGGCGACAATCTTGCCCTGCTGACGCAGGGGTAATGCCAGGCAATGCAGCCCGGGTTCCGCCTCTTGCAAATCCAGCGCGTAACCCCGTTGGATGATGGCCAGCAGCTCTTTATCCACCCCCGCCGGCAAGGTACCCGCCCGCCGCAGGCTGCGAATAATATCCGGCTTATCCGCCAACAGCACCCTGCCTATCGCCGAGGTCAGCATCCCTTCTCTGCGGCCACGGCCGCTGAATACCGGCTGCGGGCCATTGGCATCCGCGGCATCCAGGTAGAGATACTCGCGGGTGCCGCATGGCACCGCCAGATAGCACGCCTCGCCGCTCAGCTCGGCGGCAAACTGAAGCATCGGGGCAAAAAACGCCTTCAGATCCTGATCCGAATCGACCAGGGTTTGGGCTATCGCCCGTAAACGCAGCCCCAGCGAATAGCGGGTGCCGCTGCGGGTGATATATCCCATTGAGGCCAGAGTATTAAGCAAGCCATATATCGTGCTTTTATGCAGCCCCGAGCGCTCGGCAAGATCCACCAGGCGGGCATCCCCCCCTAACGCCGCAATGGTTTCGAGCAGGCCCATCGCGCGCTCCACTGACTGGATCTTACGGCTTTCATCAATCATGCATATCCCTCAGTCGATCGTCTGCTTGCCGATAGAGTAATGCGCATCAGGCAGGATAAAAAGAGCTCTGCCCCTCAGCGCATTACGCGCACGCAGCCATTAGCCGTCAGAAAGAGAAAACCCCCGCACGGCACAGCCGCAACGGGGGTTTTGAATAACCACCGATAGCCAGTGATTAGCGGTTCATTAATGAAAGTCCATATTTAGACCACGAACAATGACCTGCCTTGGCCATGGCCGCTCATAAAGAAAAACCCTCTGTATAAACAGAGGGTTTAGCTTGTTTCCACCTATTTATGAATAGGCAATGGGGAGTTCAGATCACTCCCACTCAATGGTCGCCGGCGGCTTGCCGCTGATGTCGTACACCACGCGGGAAATGCCGTTCACTTCGTTGATGATGCGGTTGGAGACGCGGCCGAGGAAATCGTACGGCAGGTGCGCCCAGTGCGCGGTCATAAAGTCGATGGTTTCCACTGCGCGCAGTGAAACGACCCAGTCGTATTTACGGCCGTCGCCCATCACGCCGACCGAACGCACCGGCAGGAACACGGTGAACGCCTGGCTGACCTTGTTGTACAGATCGGCCTTGTGCAGCTCTTCGATGAAGATGGCGTCGGCGCGGCGCAGCAGGTCACAGTACTCTTTCTTCACTTCGCCCAGCACGCGCACGCCCAGACCCGGGCCAGGGAACGGGTGGCGGTACAGCATGTCGTACGGCAGGCCCAGCTCCAGGCCAATCTTGCGCACTTCGTCTTTGAACAGCTCTTTCAGCGGCTCGACCAGGCCCAGCTTCATCTCTTTCGGCAGGCCGCCCACGTTGTGGTGCGACTTGATCACGTGCGCTTTGCCGGTGGCGGAAGCGGCGGATTCGATCACGTCCGGGTAGATGGTGCCCTGCGCCAGCCATTTCACTTCGTCTTGCTTGCAGGCTTCTTCGTCGAACACTTCAACGAACACCCGGCCGATGATCTTGCGCTTGGCTTCCGGCTCGTCAACGCCGGCCAGCTCGCTCAGGAAGCGGTTTTCCGCCGCCACGTGCACGATGTTCAGGCCGAAGTGGTCGCCGAACATTTCCAGCACCTGGTCGGCTTCGTTCAGGCGCAGCAGGCCGTTGTCGACGAACACGCAGGTCAGGCGCTTGCCGATGGCGCGGTGCAGCAGCATCGCGGTCACGGAGGAGTCCACGCCGCCGGACAGGCCGAGGATCACGTGGTCCTCACCCACCTGCTGGCGAATGCGTTCAACCGCGTCTTCGATGATGGTGGCCGGGGTCCACAGGGCTTCACACTGGCAGATGTCCAGTACGAAACGCTCCAGCATGCGCTGGCCCTGGCGGGTGTGGGTCACTTCCGGGTGGAACTGCACGCCGTAGAAGCGTTTTTCTTCGTTGGCCATAATGGCGAACGGGCAGGTGTCGGTGCTGGCGACGGTCACGAAGTCGGACGGGATGGCGGTCACTTTGTCGCCGTGGCTCATCCACACGTCCAGCAGCGGCTTGCCCGCCGGGCTGATGGCGTCTTCGATGCCGCGCAGCAGCGCGCTCTCTTTGACGATTTCCACCTGCGCGTAGCCGAACTCGCGCTCGTTGGAACCCTGCACATGGCCACCCAGCTGCATCGCCATGGTCTGCATGCCGTAGCACACGCCCAGCACCGGCACGCCGGCGGTGAACACGTACTCAGGGGCGCGCGGGCTGCCGGCTTCGGTGGTGCTTTCCGGGCCGCCGGAGAGGATGATGCCGCTTGGGTTGAATTCGCGGATCTGCTCTTCGCTAACGTCCCAGGCCCAGAGTTCGCAGTAAACGCCGATTTCACGCACGCGGCGCGCGACCAGTTGGGTGTATTGCGAACCGAAATCCAGAATAAGGATGCGATGCTTATGGATATTTTTTGTCATGTGAGGCGAATTCCAGCAACAGAGAAAAAGGAAAAATCTAAATCGTCAGGACGATTTCAGTCGGCGAGGCCAGGCAGTGGGCTGCGGACGGCGAACAACTGCGCCGGCCGCAGCCCCTGAAATCAACCCATGCGGTAGTTAGGTGACTCTTTGGTGATGGTCACGTCGTGCACGTGGCTTTCCTGAATGCCGGCGCCGCTGATGCGCACGAACTCCGCCTTGGTGCGCAGCTCGTCGATGGTGGCGCAGCCGGTCAGGCCCATGCAGGAGCGCAGGCCGCCCATCTGCTGGTGCACGATGGCTTTCAGCATGCCTTTGTAAGCCACGCGGCCTTCGATGCCTTCCGGCACCAGCTTGTCGGCGGCGTTATCGGTCTGGAAGTAACGGTCGGAAGAGCCTTTGGACATCGCGCCCAGCGAGCCCATGCCGCGGTAGGATTTGAACGAACGGCCCTGATACAGCTCGATTTCGCCCGGGGATTCTTCGGTGCCCGCCAGCATGGAACCGACCATCACGCAGGATGCACCGGCCGCGATGGCCTTGGCGATGTCGCCGGAGAAGCGAATGCCGCCGTCGGCGATAACCGGGATGCCGGTGCCTTCCAGCGCTTCAACCGCGTCGGCGATGGCGGTGATCTGCGGTACGCCCACGCCGGTCACGATGCGGGTGGTGCAGATGGAGCCGGGGCCGATGCCCACTTTCACCGCGCTCACGCCGGCTTCAGCCAGCGCTTTGGCGCCCGCCGCGGTAGCGACGTTGCCGCCGACGATTTCCAGGTCCGGGTATTTGGCGCGGGTTTCGCGAATGCGCTGCAACACGCCTTCGGAGTGGCCGTGGGAGGAGTCGATCAGCAGCACGTCCACGCCGGCGGCGACCAGCGCGTCAACGCGCTCTTCGTTGCCGGCGCCCGCGCCCACCGCCGCGCCTACGCGCAGGCGGCCGTGTTCGTCTTTACAGGCGTTTGGTTTGCGTTCCGCTTTCTGGAAGTCTTTAACGGTGATCATGCCCAGCAGGTGGAAGCTGTCGTCCACCACCAGCGCTTTCTCAACGCGTTTTTCGTGCATCCGCTGCAGCACCACTTCACGCGCTTCACCCTCTTTCACCGTGACCAGACGCTCTTTCGGCGTCATCACTGCGGTAACCGGCTGGTTCAGATCGGTCACGAAGCGCACGTCGCGGCCGGTGATGATGCCGACCAGTTCGTTTTCTTCGGTCACGACCGGGTAGCCGGCGAAACCGTTGCGGGCGGTCAGCTCTTTCACTTCTTTCAGGGTGGTGGCGGGGGTAACGGTCTGCGGGTCGGTGACTACGCCGCTTTCATGTTTCTTCACCCGGCTGACTTCTTCAGCCTGGCGCTCGATGGACATGTTTTTGTGAATGAAGCCCAGGCCGCCTTCCTGCGCCAGCGCGATGGCCAGGCCGGATTCGGTCACGGTATCCATGGCTGCGGACAGCATAGGGATATTCAGGCGGATATTTTTGGTCAGTTGAGTGCCGAGCTCTGCAGTGTTAGGCAGAACCGTGGAGTGGGCTGGAACCAGGAGAACGTCGTCAAACGTCAGAGCTTCTTTTGCGATACGTAGCATGGGCAATATCTCACCAGGGTGGGCTGTGAAAAAGATAAAATATTGCCGCGGCATTATACAGAGCGTAATCGGTTGCCTCCAGCACTTTCTTACAAAAACTCTTGATTACCTTTTTCAGGCATGTAGTATCGACCAATTAAGTGGTTGTTTTGAAATTTGATCTGGGTCACATGTCGCTACCTACCTCACCGCCCATTTTTACCGTAAGCCGCCTGAATCAGACGGTTCGACAGCTGCTGGAAATGGAAATGGGGCAGATTTGGCTCTCCGCCGAGATCTCCAACTTCTCCCAGCCGGCCTCCGGCCACTGGTATTTCACCCTGAAAGACGATCGCGCGCAGGTGCGCTGTGCGATGTTCCGCAACAGCAACCGCCGCACCACCTTCCGGCCGCAGAACGGCCAGCAGGTGCTGGTGCGCGCCAGCATCACGCTGTACGAACCGCGCGGCGATTACCAGCTGATCGCCGAAAGCATGCAGCCCGCCGGCGACGGCCTGCTGCAGCAGCAGTTCGAGCAGTTGAAGCAGCGCCTGAGCGCCGAAGGGCTGTTCGACCAGCAGTTCAAGCAGCCGCTGCCCGCCCCGGCCAGGCGCGTCGGGGTGATCACCTCCGCCAGCGGCGCGGCGCTGCACGATATCCTGCAGGTGCTGCAGCGGCGCGATCCTTCACTGCCGATCGTTATCTACCCCACTTCGGTGCAGGGTGCGGAAGCGCCGCTGCAGATCGTGCGCGCCATAGAAACCGCCAACCGCCGCGACGAGTGCGACGTGCTGATCGTCGGCCGCGGCGGCGGTTCGCTGGAAGACCTGTGGAGCTTCAACGACGAGCGGGTGGCGCGGGCAATCTTCGCCAGCCGCATTCCGATCGTCAGCGCCGTCGGCCATGAGACCGACGTGACCATCGCCGATTTTGTCGCCGATCTGCGCGCCCCTACCCCCTCCGCCGCCGCCGAGCTGGTCAGCCGCAATCAGCTGGAGCTGTTGCGCCAGCTGCAGTCGCAGCAGCAGCGGCTGGAAATGGCGATGGACTACTACCTGGCCCAGCGGCAGCAACAGTTCACCCGCATCAACCACCGCCTGCAGCAGCAGCATCCGCACCTGCGCCTGGCGCGCCAGCAAACGCTGCTGTTCAAGCTGCAGCGCCGCCTGGAAGACGGCATGCAGAACCAGCTGCGCCTGGCGTCGCGCCGCAGCGAGCGCGCCCAGCAGCGGCTGGCGCAGATGCAGCCGCAGGGCCGCATCCACCGCTATCAGCAGCGCATGCAGCAGCAGGAATACCGCCTGCAGCAGGCGCTGGAGCGCCAGCTCAATGCCTACCGCCAACGCTTCGGCGTGGCCTGCAGCCAGCTCGAGGCGGTCAGCCCGCTGGCAACGCTGGCGCGCGGCTACAGCGTGACGCAAACCCCGCGCGGCGAACTGCTGAAAACCACCCAACAGGCGCAGGTCGGCGAACTGCTGAAAACCCGTCTGCAGGATGGCTGGGTGGAAAGCGAGGTGAAAACCATCATCGTCGCCAAGAAGCCGCGCAAGAAGCGCGCGGCCGAATAACCGCCCTATTCCAACGTAAAACTCTCGCCCGGTTCGCCGTTAACCCACAGCGCACGCGTTTCTCCGGCCGGCAGGCTCAGCTGCAGCGTGCGCCACGCCGGGCGGAACTGCCCCTCGGGGGTGAAGGTCAGCATGATGCGCCGGTTGTCACTGTGCATCTCCCAGCGCAGCCACAGCGCGTTGCCCTGCTGCCAGCCATAACTTTCCCCGTCATCTTCGAACAACAGGCCTGAGGCGCTGCCACAGCCTTTAATCGGGTACAGCCGCAGCTCGCGCCGATCGTCGGCGGCGGCGTCCACATGCGCCAGCCGCTGCGACAGCGGCAACCCGGCCCCGGCGCGCACCAGCAACGGTAAACGCTCCAGCGGCGCGTCCAGCACCACCGTCTGGCCGCCGCTGAACCATTGGCCGCTGTAGAAACAGTACCAGCCGTCGCCGTTGTCCGGCAGGTATACCGGGCGCTGGCGTTGCCCCTGTTCCACCACGCTGGCCACCAGCAGATCGCGGCCAATCAGGAAATCGTCGGTTTCCCGCAGCGTGCGCTCGTCGTGCTCATGATCGAGGAAGGTCGGGCGCAGCATCGGCTCGTCGTCGGCGCTGGCCTGCCACAGCAGGGTGTAGAAATAGGGCATCAGCCGGTAGCGCAGGTTGATCGCCTCGCGCACCGCCGGGGTAGCGGCCGGGTACATCCAGGGTTCGTTGACCGTGGCGTCGTCGTTCCACGAGTGGATGGTGAAGCGCGGGTGCATTACGCCGTTTTGCACCCAGCGCACCAGCAGCTCGGCGTCCGGCCTGTCGCCGGAGAAGCCGCCGACGTCGTGCCCCAGGTTGTACAGCCCGGACAGGCTCATGCCCAACCCCATGCGGATGTTGTAGCGCAGGGTCTGCCAGCTGGTGCGGTTGTCGCCGCTCCAGGTCTGCACGTAGCGCTGCATGCCGGCGCAGCCGGAGCGCGAAATCAGATACGGCCGCAGCTGCGGCGCAAAGCGCTGCTGGGCCTCCATCGAGGCGCGCATCATCAGCAACGGCATCACCGGCCGGATATGCTTGATGGCGATCGGCCGGCCAAAGCCGTGGCAGCGCGCTTCGCCGTCCCACACTTCGTATTCGTTGTTGTCGTTCCAGGTGGAATCGATGCCCATTTCCAGCAGCTGTTGCGTCACGCCCTGCTGCCACCAGCGCACCGCCGCCGGGTTGGTGAAATCGAGGTGCGAGCCCTCGTCGTCCCAGAAGCTGGAGCGCTCCGGCGCCTCGCTCTGCGAATCGCGGATAAACAGCCCCTGCTGCGCCACCTGCCGATACTGCGGATGATCCTGCAACAGACAAGGCTTGATGTTGGCCGCCAGCTTCAGGCCGGCGTCGTGAAACGCCTGGCTCAGCTGCTTCGGCTGCGGCACCTTGTCGTAGTTCCAGTTGAACACGTAGCGCTTGTTGCCGATCGAGGTGTAGCCCGACGACAGCTGGAAGGAGTCGCAGGGAATATCGTGCCGTTGGCATAGGGTGATGAACTGCTGCAGCTGCCGCTGGGCGTCCGGCGCGTCGGTGTAATGCATGGTCGAACCGCTGTAGCCCAGGCTCCATTTGGGGCCGAAATGGGTTTTGCCGGTCAGCCGCACGAACGCCTTGGTGACGTCCAGCACCTTCGGCCCGAGAAACAGATAATAATCCAGATCCCCCGCCTCGGCCTGATAGCGGCGATAGGCCAGATGGTAGTTGTCGATCTCGTTGCCCAGATCCAGCCAGCAGCTGCTGAGGTTGTCGTAGAACAGCCCGAAGCTCGCCTCTGCGCCGCGGGTGATGGTGAATGGGACGTGCTTGTACAGCGGATCGGTGCTGGCGGCGTTATAGCCCATGGCGTCCAGGTTGCGCATCTCGAAACGGCGGCCGCCGCGTTCCAAATCGCCGGCCTTCTCGCCCAGGCCGTAATAGCGTTCACCGGCGAAGCGCCGCTGATAATGCGCCACCCCGTCGCCGTGCGGGTTCAGCAGGTAGGCGCTGGTCGGCCGGTCGGCCGCCAGCGGCCGCCATTCGCCGGCGCTGTTGCAGTGCTCCCACTCCAGCCACAGCGGCTGATGAACGGTGACCCGCAGCGCAGGGGTGCTCACCACCAGCCGATCGTCCTGCTGCTGCAGCCGGTAGCCCGGCAGGCTGAAGCCGGCGACGCTCAGCCGGTCGCGCCCCTCCCAGGGCACATCCGCCTGCGGCGCGATGCTCCAGGTGCGATCCAGCGCCAGTTCCCCGCGCTGTTTGATCAACACGCGGAACAGATGGTCTTCCAGCACGTACAGACAGAACAGGTGGCTTTCATCGACCCGCAGCTCAATGCGGTCGGCATGCTGCCCCACCAGCGTCCAGTTTTTCAAGGTTTTCATAAGTATCCCACTTAGCTGTTAAGCGTTTTTTTGCCGCCGCGTTCGGCGATCAGGGCAATCAGGAACACAGCGCCGATCAGATCGAAGAACCCCATGGCGATAAACAACGGGTTGAAGCCGACGGTGTCGGAGACGGCGCCGATCAATAGCGTGAACAGGAAGCTGGCGATCCAGGCGCTGGATCCGCGCATGCCGTTGACCGTCGCCATCTGGTTTTTATCGAAGGACTCCACCACCAGCGCGCTGAGCATGCAGGAGATCACCTGGTGGCCGAAGCCGCCAATCGAGATCAGCGCGATCGCCACGTAGGGATCTTTGGTGATTGCCACGAACGCCAGCGACACCATCATAAAGGCGCCGGTCACCGAACTGGCGACCACCGAGTTGACGCGGCTGCAGCCGAACCATTTACGGTACAGCGTGGTGAGGTAGCCGCTGGCGACGCTGCCGATATCCGCCGCCAGGAACGGCAGCCAGGCGAACATGGCGATGTGTTTCAGATCCATGCCGCGTTCGGTGGCCAGGTACAGCGGCACCCAGAAGCTGAACACCGCCCAGGCCGGTTCGGCGAGAAAGGCCGGAATGGCGATGCCGTAGAACTTTTTGTTTTTGCACAGGATCGCCAGCGATTTGAAGAACGGCAGCTTCGGCAGCACCGGCTCATTATCTTCGCGGATCAGATCCAGCTCCTGCTGGCTGAGGTTGGGGTGCTGCTGCGGCGAGTGGTAGAACAGCCACCACAGCACCACCCAGATCAGCGCCAGCGCGCCGGAAAACAGGAAGGCGCCCTGCCAGCCGAAGGAAACGTGGGCGATAACGATGATCGGCGGCGCCAGCATGGCGCCAATCGAGAAACCGACGCCCGCCCAGCCGGCGGCGATCGGCCTTTCCCGCTTCGGGAACCAGTCGGAGATCGCCTTGGCGTTGGCCGGCGTGGCTGCGGCTTCCGCCCCGCCCATAAAGAAGCGCAGAATGGCCAACTGCAGCCAGCTGCCCGCGCCGGCATGCAGCATGCACACCACCGCCCAGATGCTGGCGCAGATCAGGAAACCCATCTTCAGGCCGATGACGTCGATCAGCCAGCCGCAGATCGGCTGGAAAACGGTGTAGGCCAGCTGGAACGACGCCACTACCCAGGAATATTGCTCGGTGGTCATGTTCAGGCTGGTTTTCAACTCCGGCGCCAGAATGCCCAACGAGTTGCGGGTGATGTAGTTAACCGTGACGCCCAGCAGAAACAACGCCAGCATCCACCAGCGCAGCGATTTGAACTTGCGCCGCCCGCTCTGCGCGACCGTCTGATCGATTTCAACACTCATCTGTCTTCTCCATGCGGCTGCCCGGTGAAACAGCTCGCCTTTTGGTAGGGCACGTTGTGGTATCGAAGGTATGGGCGGTGAAAAATTGAGATATCGCACGCAAAAATCGCTATCAACAAATCACAACCACATGAATTATTTTCGTTTTATTTATAATTCAGCCAAAAAAATTGGACTGATAAATCTATAAAATTGGTGTACCAATGCAGACTAACCAGCCCGAAAGCGCAGCGAAACGCCATTTTTTGCAAAAGTTTTCACGAATAGCTCAAAAGCTGGTCATAATGGCCACGAAAAGCCGCCAGCATGCTGAATAATCATGATGAAAATATTCTCACGGCTGAATTTGAAGGAGATCACAGAATGAACGGAAAGCTGAAAATACAGGAAATCGCTCGCCAAACCGGGCTGTCGATCAGCACCGTCTCCCGCGTGCTGGCGGGCAAAGCCAACACCAGCGCCGAGGCGCGCCACAGGGTGTTGGCCTGCGCCCAGCAAAACGGCATTCTGCAGGGGATCTCCAGCGGCCGGCTGATGCTGAACAACGTGATGGTGTTCGCGCCGCAGCGCGCCTTCGACGTGCGCACCGATATCTTCTACTACAAGGTGATCCAGGGCATTACCGCCGCGCTGGCGCAGCATGAGGTGCGCATCCGCTACTGCGGGCTGGAGGAGGAGCACAGCGACGGCGCACTGTTTCTGGAGAAAATGAGCGATCCGCAAACCGAAGCGGCGCTGATTATCGGCATCGATGACGAACACATCCACACCCTGGCGGCCGATCTGCACAAGCCCTGCGTGCTGATAAACTGCAGCGACCGGCAGATGCGGCTGGACAGCGTGTCGCCCGATCACCAGCTGATTGGCGAATACTCGGCCAATTATTTATTCCAGCAGGGCCACAGCCATATCCTCAGCCTGCAATGCCTGCGGCGGCACACCATGGAGCTGCGGCTGGCCGGCATCAGGCAGGCCTATGCCCGGCACCATATTCCCTTCGACGACGGCCGCCACCTGGTAGCCACCTCCGGTTTCGGCAGCGAAGAGGCCGAACAGGCGCTGACCACCTACATCAACGCCATTGGCGCGCATGCGCCGCTGCCGACGGCGGTGCTGGCGGGCGGCGATTACATGGCGGTGGGGGCGGTCAAGGCGCTCAATAAACTGCAGCTGAACGTACCGGGCGACATCTCGGTCATGAGCACCGACGGTTTTAACCTGGCGGAAATTCACGACGTGCCGCTAACCTCGGTGCAGGTGCCGCGCGATGAACTGGGTTACGAGGCGATCCAGCTGTTGCAGCGGCGCATGCTGCGCGCCGATGCGCCGCCGTGCAATCTGCTGCTGCACGGCCGGCTGGCGGTGCGCGCCTCGGTCAGGCGCATCAGCGCCAACCGGCCATCGCCGGCGGTCAGCACCCACGATCATCGGCTGTACGACGAGTAGGCTACACTTAGGCACAGTGCATTCATTCGATGAGGGTAAATTTTTTGCCTAAGGAGAGCCACTATGCCAACCCTGAGCGCGCGTTCCGTTATTCCCCCCTACATGCTGCGACGGATCATTGAACACGGCAGCGTACCGCAGCGCGACTGTGCGCTGCACACCCTGAATCATGTCCAGAGCCTGCTCGGCAACAAGCCGCTGCGCGCGCCCGGCGCCAAAACCGCCCGCGCCGGCGAAGCCCTGCGCGATATTTACGATGCGCAAAACGGCACCCAATTGCCCGGCAAGCAGGTGCGCAACGAAGGCCAGCCCAGCAACCACGACGTGGCGGTGGACGAAGCCTACGACTATCTCGGCGTTACCTACGATTTCTTCTGGCAGGCGTATCAGCGCAACTCGCTGGACAACCGGGGCCTGCCGCTGACCGGCAGCGTGCACTACGGCAAGGAATACCAGAACGCCTTTTGGAATGGCCAGCAGATGGTGTTCGGCGACGGCGACGGTGAAATCTTCAACCGCTTTACCATCGCCATCGACGTGGTCGGCCACGAGCTGGCGCATGGCGTGACCGAAAGCGAAGCCGGGCTGATTTATTACCAGCAGGCCGGCGCGCTGAATGAATCGCTGTCCGACGTGTTCGGCTCGCTGGTCAAGCAATTCCATCTGCGGCAAACCGCCGACCAGGCCGACTGGCTGATCGGCGCCGGCCTGCTGGCCAAGGGCATCAACGGCAAGGGGCTGCGTTCGATGTCGGCGCCCGGCACCGCCTACGACGACCCGCTGCTGGGCAAAGACCCGCAGCCGGCCGACATGAAGGGCTATGTGCAGACCAAGGAGGACAACGGCGGCGTACACCTCAACTCCGGCATTCCCAACCGCGCCTTTTATCTGGCGGCGACCGCGCTGGGCGGCTTCGCCTGGGAAAAAGCCGGCTACGTTTGGTACGACACGCTGTGCGACAAGGCGCTGCCGCAGAACGCCGACTTCGCCACCTTCGCCCGCACCACGGTGAAACACGCGCTACGGCGTTTTGATCGGGAAGCGGCGGACAAGGTGCAGCAGGCCTGGCGCCAGGTGGGGGTGGAGTAATGAAGCCCTTGCCGACGCTCGATCAGAACACGGTCATTGAGCTGGCGCGCGAGGGCGGCTTCGCCTTTATTCCCAAGCTGGCGGGCCAGCGGCGCATCGCGCTGGCAGATATTACGCCGGCGCAGCGGCAGCGCCTGAATCAGTTGATTAACCTGACGCTGCCGTATGCCCGGGAAGAGGGCCAGCCGGACTCTCCCGGCTGCGGCGATCAGCGCTATTTTCGCGTGCAAATCAATTACGCCAGCCCGACGCTGTGCAGCGAAATCGTGCTGCTGATCCCGGAAACCAGCGCGCCGCAGGCGCTGGTGGATCTGTGGAAGACCGGCCAGGTGGATGAGTGAATGCTTACAGCGGCTGATAGCTAAAGTTGACCCGCTTTTTGGATATCATCCCGTGGCCGTTCTGGCACAGGTAATCCACCGCGCCGCAGGCCTTCAGCTCCTGCAGCGGCTGCCCGCAGTCCGGGCAGTGGGCCAGCTGCTGATAATCTGCGTTGCACGCGGTGCAATGATAGTGACCATTCACCCACTCCATCGTTTGTTCGCATTGCGGACAGTGCGCTTCCATACTGACTCCTGAATTAAATGAGGCCCCAGGCGCGCAAAAAGTAGATCCCCAGCGCGGTGGTGAAGAAGGAACCGACGGTGGTGATGGCGATAATGTTGGCCGCCAGCGTGGCGTTGCCGCCCATGGCGCGCGTCATCACGTAGCTGCCCGAGGCGGTCGGCGTGGCGGAGAACAGGAAGATAATCCCCAGCGCCGCGCCGTGAAAACCGCACAGCCAGCCGCCGAGCGTCATCAATATCGGCACCACGAACAGCTTGGCCGAAGAAGACAGCGCCGCCACGTTGGAGGAGCGGAACATGGCGCGCAGATCCAGGCTGGCGCCGGTGCACAGCAGCGCCAGCGGCAGCGACAGCGCGGAGATGTAGCTGCCGGTCTGCCGGATCACCTGAGGGATGCCCAACCCGGTCTGCGCATAGGCCAGCCCGCACACCAGGCCGAGGATCAGCGGGTTGGTGACGATGCTGCGCAGCAGCGACAGCCGGCTGATTTTCTTGCCCTGCCCGCCCTGCAGGCTGCGCGTCAGGGTGATAACCGACAGCACGTTGTACAGGATCACCGTCACCGTCAGGTACAGCGAGCCGAGCGCCACCCCTTCGCTGCCGTAGGCGGTCATCGCATAGGCCAGGCCGACGATGGCGGTATTGGCGCGGAACCCGCCCTGCACGAAAACGCCCCGCTCGCGCGGCTCCTTAACCAGCCACAAAGCGGCTGCTTCCAACAGCAGGAAGGTGGCGAGAGTGCCGACCGCGCCGAAGATCACCAGCGACAGGTTGCCCAGCAGCTGCGGATGGTTGGTGGCGATGCTGAAGAACAGCAGACAAGGCAGCGCCAGGTTGAACACCAGCTTGGTAGCGCCGTCGATAAAGCGGTCGTCCATCAGGCGCCAGTGGCGCAGCAGTATGCCCAGCAACATCATTAACAGATTGGGGACGGTGACGTTGAATGCAAAACTCCAGGTTTCCCAGGACATGAATTTCCTTCAGGCCGGCGGCGGTAATCTTCAGATAATAAACAATAAAAAAGGGTGCGGCATCACTGCCACACCCTTTTTAACGATTATTTGCTTTTCTTCAGGTGGCTCATCAAGCGCTTGCGCTTGCGCATCTGGTTCGGCGTCAACAGGTTGCGCTTGCCGGCGAACGGGTTCTCGCCCTCTTTGAACTGGATGCGGATCGGCGTCCCCATGACCTTCAGCGAGCGGCGGAAGTAGTTCATCAGATAACGCTTGTACGAGTCGGCCAGGTCGCTGACCTGGTTGCCGTGGATCACCACGATCGGCGGGTTGTACCCGCCGGCGTGCGCGTACTTCAGCTTCACGCGGCGGCCGCGCACCAGCGGTGGCTGGTGATCGTCGGCGGCCATCTGCATGATTTTGGTCAGCATCGAGGTGTTAACGCGACGGGTCGCGCACTCGTAGGCTTCCTGTACCGATTCGAACAGGTTGCCGACGCCGCTGCCGTGCAGCGCAGAGATGAAGTGCACGCGAGCGAAGTCGACAAAGCCCAGGCGCAGATCCAGCATCTCTTTCACATGCTCGCGATCTTCTTCGCTCATGCCGTCCCACTTGTTGACCGCAATCACCAGTGAGCGCCCGCTATTGAGGATAAAGCCGAGCAGCGAAAGGTCCTGATCGGAAATGCCTTCACGCGCGTCGATCACCAACAGCACCACGTTGGCGTCTTCAATCGCCTGCAGGGTTTTGATTACCGAGAATTTCTCTACGGTTTCCGTTACCTTGCCGCGTTTACGCACCCCGGCGGTGTCGATCAGCACGTATTCACGCTCGTCGCGCACCATCGGAATATAGATGCTGTCGCGGGTGGTGCCCGGCATGTCGTACACCACCACGCGTTCCTCGCCGAGGATACGGTTAGTAAGCGTAGACTTACCTACGTTCGGGCGGCCCACGATCGCCAGCTTGATCGGCAAGTCCTGCGGGTTGAAATCGTCTTCCGGCTCTTCAAACTCTTCGAGGTTTTCACCTTCTTGCTCGGCCCAATAAGCGGCATTGGCCTCTTCTTCGGTCAGCTCGGCTTCTTCCTCTTTGGCCGGAACGAACGGCACCAGCACGTGCTCGATCAGCTGAGTCACGCCGCGGCCGTGTGAAGCGGCAATGGCGTAGACGTCGCCCAGGCCCAGCGAGTAGAAATCGGCGGTGGCCATGTCCGGATCCATACCGTCGGTTTTGTTGGCCACCAGGAAGGTCGCCTTCTGACGGTTGCGCAGATGCTGGGCAATGCCCTGATCCGCCGGCATCAGGCCGGCGCGCGCGTCGACCATGAACAGCACGATGTCCGCTTCTTCGATCGCCAACAGCGACTGACCGGCCATGCGCGTTTCGACGCCGTCTTCGGTGCCGTCAATACCGCCGGTATCGACGATAATAAATTCATTGCCCTCAACTTCAGCACGACCATACTTGCGGTCTCGCGTTAGCCCGGGGAAATCCGCCACCAGCGCATCACGCGTCTGTGTCAAACGGTTAAACAAGGTGGATTTACCCACATTCGGGCGCCCGACCAGCGCGACGACAGGTATCATTGTTGAAGCCTCATTACTTAATAATCAATGCGTTACTGCACTCCGGATAGACACCGGCAGTGCAGCTTATAAAATATGAAACGGCCCCTGAACCCTCAGGAGCCGTTTTCCCCTCATCTTTCGCGCCGCTGCGGCGCGAAGCCTGTTGGGTACTGAAAAGGTTGCGACTGCCGGCGTTAGCGGGTGAAAGCGTAAACTTTCCCGCCGCGCGCCTGAATGACCAGCTTATCGCCCGCCACCATCGGCGCAGACAGGAAGCCGGAGCTGTCCACCTCCTGCTGGGCGACAAAACGGCCGTCCGTAGTATTCACCCAGTGCAGGTAACCTTCGGCGTCGCCGGTCACCAGATAACCATTATACATCACCGGCGGCGTCAGGTTGCGGTGCAGCAGATCGCTCTGCGTCCACACGGTCACGCCGCCTTCGGTGCTCAACGCCACCAGGCGATCGTTCTGATCGATCAGGTAAATGCGCCCCGCATCGACGATAAAGTCGTTCACCGAGCCCAACTCACGTTTCCACATGATCTGGCCGGAACGCAGATCCAGCGCCGTCAGGTTGCCATTGTACCCCAATGCGTAGACGATGCCTTCAACGATTACCGGCGTGGTGTCCACATCGTTCAGGCGATCGATTTCGGTCGCGCCGCTCGGTTGGGAAATACGCTGCTGCCAAATCAGCTGGCCCTGCTGCATCAGCACGGCGCTGACGCGGCCGTTGTCGCCACCGACGATGGCGGCGCCAAAGGCGACGGCCGGCGCGGATTCACCGCGCAGCGACAGCGATGGCATGTCCAGGTTAACCGTCCACTTCACCGCACCGTCAGACTCGTTCAGCGCCTGCAGCAGGCCGTTGGAGGTGTGGATCAGCACCATGCCATCGCTGACAACCGGGCGGGAAATCGCTTCGCCGGCCACCTTGGTCTGCCAGGCTACGGCGCCGTCCGCGGTATTGAGTGCGTAAACCACCGCTTTCTCGCTGCCGACATAAACTTTATCGCCCGCTACCGCCAGGCCGCCGGACAACAACGCCGGCAGGTTGCTGGAGAAGAAGCCGGTCTTCTCGGAGAGATCGACCTTCCACTTCTCGTTGCCGCTGTCGGCATCCAGCGCCTTCACGATGCCGTGGCGGTCCGCAGCGTAAATGGTGCTGTCCTGGAAGGCCGGACGCAGGTGAGAATAGAACTCACCGATGCCGTCGCCGACCGAGGTGCTCCACGCCTTGTTCGGCGTAAACTGATTTTCAACTTTCGGCAGCGGCGACATGGTAACCACGTCTTCTTCACTGTTAAACAGCGAGCAACCACTCAGCAAGGCAACGGAAACCAGTCCGACCAAGAGTGTTTTACGCAATTGCATGGGAATTCCCCTTAGCTGGACAAGTTATTCAATTTCATGCGCAGCAGTACCTGCAGCGCCTGAGAAGCGTTGGACTCAATGCCTTTGCTGTATGCTTCGCGCGCGCCCTTGGCGTCGCCCTTGGCCAGCAACACGTCGCCGCGCACGTCCTGCGTCATCGCCGTCCAGCCTTCGCCTTTCACGCCATCCAGCGTTTTCAGCGCGTCATCCAGCTTTTTCTCCTGCAACTGGACGCGAGCCAGACGCAGGTTGATCATCGACAACAGGTTATCGTCTTTGGTCTGGCCCTGCGCCAGCGCCAACTGCTGTTCCGCCTTGGCGAAATCGTTTTGTTCGACAAAATGCCTGGCCAGCTGCAACGCGGCCAATACGCCGTAGCTGTTGCTGTTGGCCTGAATGAATTTCTCGGCGGCGGCCACGTCGTCCGGCTTACCGGCCGCCAGGCGATCGCTGGCTTCCTGATAGGATTGGGACGCTGCCATCATGTTGGAGTTTTGGTTGCTCTGCCAAAAGCGCCAGCCGACCAGGGCACCAATTCCGAGCACCACGCCCACCGCCAGCGCTTTACCGTTTTCGGCAAAGAACCGACGCACGGCGTCGACTTGTTCGTTTTCAGTGGTATAGACTTCCACGGTGTCCTTCTCCTTAACCTAACATCATAGCCAGACGCCCAGCGACTTCGCTTTGCGCCAGCGTTTCTTGTTCACCACTGCGCAGGTCTTTCACCACCACCTGCTGTGCCGCAACTTCGTTTTCGCCCAGAATCAATGCGACGCGCGCGCCCCATTTGTCTGCCCGGGTGATCTGCTTCTTGAAGTTGCCGCCACCGTAGTTGGTCATCAATTTCAGCTGCGGCGCGGCGTCACGCACCTGCTCCGCCAACTGCATCGCCGCGCTCTGCGCGCCGGCGCCCGAAGAAATTACGTACACATCAATAGTGGCCGGCGCCTTGAACTCCGGGTTGACCGCCTGAACCAGCAGCACCAGACGCTCCAGACCCATCGCAAAGCCTACGGCAGGCGTTGCGCGCCCGCCCAGCTGCTCGACCAGGCCGTCGTAACGGCCGCCCGCGCATACCGTGCCCTGTGCGCCAAGGCTGCTGGTTACCCACTCGAATACCGTGCGGTTGTAGTAGTCCAGACCGCGCACCAGGCGTTCGTTGATGGTATATGGGATACCCGCCTGCGCCAAAAGTTCACACAGGCCGGTAAAGTGAGTACGGGATTCTTCATCCAGATACTCGGACAGGCGCGGTGCGTCGTTCAACAGCGCCTGCACCTCTGGGTTTTTCGAGTCCAGCACGCGCAGCGGGTTGCTGTACATGCGGCGCTTGCAGTCTTCGTCCAACACCTCGACGTGCTGCTCGAGGAAGGCCACCAGCGCGTCGCGGTAGTTGGCGCGCGCCTCCAGCGAACCGATGGAGTTCAGCTCCAGCCTGACGTGCTCGGCAATGCCCAACGCGCGCCACCAGCGGGCGGTCAGCAGGATCAGTTCGGCGTCGATGTCCGGGCCTTGCAGGCCGAACACTTCCACACCCAGCTGGTTGAACTGGCGGTAGCGGCCTTTTTGCGGGCGCTCATAGCGGAACATCGGGCCGATGTACCACAGACGCTGTTCCTGATTGTACAGCAGACCATGTTCGATGCCTGCGCGAACGCAGCCAGCCGTGCCTTCCGGACGCAGCGTCAGGCTTTCGCCGTTGCGGTCCTCGAAGGTATACATCTCTTTTTCCACGACGTCGGTCACTTCGCCGATCGCGCGTTTGAATAACGGGGTCTGCTCTACAATCGGCAACCGGATTTCGCTGTAACCGTAGCCGCCAAGCACCTGCTTGAGGGTGCCTTCAATACGCTGCCATAATGCCGTGTCTTCCGGCAGGTAGTCGTTCATGCCGCGAATGGCTTGAATGTTCTTTGCCACGTGAGTTCTCTGTCCGTTGTCTATAAAAATGAACCCGATTATAGGGACTTTGCCGCCCGGTATTCAACGCGGATGCGGCTTTCCGACCTTCAGGTTCATAAACAAGCGGGCCAACAGGCCCGCAGTGTAGCGATAACGCTTATTTTTCCAGCAGGTTGACCGAGATGCGGTTGGCTTCGTCCATCATCGAGGCCTTGGCGCGAATCTTCGCTTCCAGCTGGTCAATCATCTGCTCGTTGTCGAAACGCTCTTTCTGGCGCACGCCGTCTTCGTAGAAACCGCTCTTGTTGTGGCCGCCGGTGACGCCCATGGTCGACACCAGCGCTTCGCCCGGCCCGTTGACCACGCAGCCGATGATCGAAACGTCCATCGGCGTGATGATGTCTTCCAGACGTTGCTCCAGCGCGTTCACCGTGCCGATCACGTCAAACTCCTGGCGCGAACAGGTCGGGCAGGCGATGAAGTTGATGCCGCGTGCACGGATGCGCAGCGACTTCAGAATATCGAAACCGACCTTCACCTCTTCGACCGGATCGGCAGCCAGCGAGATACGCAGGGTATCGCCGATGCCTTCCGACAGCAGCAGCCCCAGGCCGATGGCCGATTTCACCGATCCGCTGCGCGCGCCGCCGGCTTCGGTAATGCCGAGGTGCAGCGGCTGATCGATGCGCGACGCCAGCAGGCGGTAAGATTGCACCGCCAGGAACACGTCGGAAGCCTTGACGCTGACCTTGAACTGGTCAAAGTTGAGGCGATCCAGGATATCCACGTGGCGCATGGCGGACTCGAGCAGCGCTTCCGGCGTAGGTTCGCCGTACTTTTCCTGCAGGTCTTTTTCCAGCGAACCGCCGTTGACGCCGATGCGGATCGGAATGTTCTTGTCGCGCGCGCAGTCCACCACCGAGCGGATACGCGATTCGTTGCCGATGTTGCCCGGGTTGATGCGCAGGCAATCTACGCCGTATTCGGCGACCTGCAGCGCGATGCGGTAATCGAAGTGGATATCGGCGACCAGCGGCACGTTAACCTGCTGCTTGATCAGCTTGAACGCCTCGGCGGCGTCCATGGTGGGAACCGAAACGCGGACGATATCAACGCCGACGCGCTCCAGCGCTTTGATCTGATTAACCGTTGCTTCAACATCGGTGGTACGGGTGTTGGTCATCGACTGCACGGCAATCGGCGCGCCATCACCAATAGGCACCTTGCCGACGTAAATTCGCGTTGATTTTCGACGGTTGATGGGCGCTTGGTTATGCATTACTTAACTCTCCATTGCTGCTCTGACATCACGGCCACTGCCGCGCAATTACTGCGCGGCAACGGTCAGACGAGCAACACGGTTTGACTTAACGAACCGGCTTAAATCAACCGGCTTACCTTGATATTGAATCTGCACTGCGGCCGGTGCGCCGATGGTCAGTTTATACGGCGCGGTGCCGGCCAGGTTCAGCTTGCCACCGCTCTTCTGGGTGCCGCTGAACAAGGTCTTGCCGCTGGCGTCGGTCACCTGCAGCCAGCAATCGGCCGAGAAGTCCATCACCAGCGCGTTCGGATCGGCAGCCGCCGCGGCCACGCCCGCATCTGCGGTCGGCAACGGCGCCTGAGCGGCCGGCGCCGTCGGGGCGGTATCCGGCAGCGTGGTCTGGCTTGGCGACACCACGGCAGGCTGCTGCTGTGCAGCCGCCGGTGCCTGTGGCGCAGCGCCGGTATCAACCGGCGTCGTGGCGTTGTCGGTCAAAGGCACGCTGGTACCGGTGTCGGCGTTGCCGTCGGTCAACGGAACCTGTTGACCTTCGTTGTTTTGTGAAAGCTGGGCGGAAGACTGATCGGCCATGGTGGCGATCTCATCCTGCTGCGCCTTGTGGTTTTGCCACCACCAGGCGCCGGTCAGGCCGATCACCACGAACACGATAAGCCAGGTGAAGCTCATCAGCCAGCCGTCGCGTTTCTTGCGGCGCTTGCCCAGCGAGAAGCTCTGCATCGGCGCAACCTTCGCCATTTTCAGCGGAGCCTGCTTGGCCAGGATCGGCAGCAGTTCATCTTCCGGCAAATGCACCAGCTTGGCGTAAGAACGGATATAACCGCGCACGAACGTCGAAGCGAGATCGGCGGAAAGGCTGTCTTCTTCGATGTCGCGCACGGTAGACATTTTGAGGCACAGGCGCTCTGCTACAGCCTGTTGGCTCAACCCGAGTTGTTCACGGGCTTGACGCAGGCGTTGGCCCGTCGTCATGGATACGGTTTTATCTTGGGAGGCTTCAGTATTCATTAGCTAAGAACTGCTGGTACTGTTTGGATTGTGGAAAACTTCGCGCTAGCTGCTTGCCATAGCGTTGAACGCTATCTTGACGCCCGGCTAACGCCGCGAAACGAATCTGTAACCATAAGCTGCTGGCGCTGGCCGGCAGAACATGTTGATAACTATCCAATAAAAGTTGCGACTGTGTGCGCTTCCCTTCTCCAAATTGCTTTTCTGCCTCCACCAACAGTGGAGTGCCCTTGTCCGGATCGACCTTCAGCGCGCGGGTCAACAAGGTGCGCGCTTCGTCGTTCTGTCCGGCCTTGAGAAAACAGTAACCTGCGTTTTCCAGGCTATCGGCGACCTGGCCATAATCGGGTGCCAGCGCCGCTGCGCTAAACTGCTGTTGTGCCGGTACATACTGCCCTAAACTACAAAGAAACGCACCGTAATTATTCAGGACGGTGCCATTGCCCGGCGCAAGTTTGAGCGCTTGCTGATAACGCTGCTCGGCTGCGGCGTTTTCGCCAATCCGCTGCTCGTAGAGCGCCATGCCCAATTGGGTACGGTAATCCTGTGGGGCCGCGTCCAGCGCTTTTTCCAGATTCTGCCGCGCGGCGTTCATATCGCCCTGCTGCAGATATTCCAGACCCAGCTGCAGCCGCGTTTGGCCCGCCTCAGAAGACTGCGCGTCCTTTTCCGGCGACGAACCGGAACAGCCGGCCAGTAAACCGGCCGCCAGCAACACACCCCACAGTTTCAGCTTCATGCCCGCATTCATTTCCTTATCGGTGCCATCCGCCCGCCGCGATGATTTTTCGCATAACCGGCTGTTAGATAACAAAAACAATGCTATAGGATTCAGACCGCCCGCACGTTGATAGGTTCCCCGGCCATTTTCTTTTTCAGGGTACGCTTGGTACGGTCGATCACCTCACCCGCCAATTGCCCGCAGGCGGCGTCGATGTCGTCACCACGGGTTTTACGAACAATAGTCGTAAAGCCGTATTCCATCAACACTTTGGAGAAACGATCCACCCGGCTGTTGGAGCTGCGGCCATATGGCGCGCCCGGGAAGGGGTTCCATGGGATCAGGTTGATCTTGCACGGCGTATCCTTCAGCACTTCGGCCAGCTGATGCGCGTCGTCGGTGCTGTCGTTGATGTGATCCAGCATCACGTACTCGACGGTGACGCGGCCCTGGTTGGCGTTGGATTTCTCCAGGTAGCGGCGCACCGCGGCCAGGAAGGTTTCGATATTGTACTTGCGGTTGATCGGCACGATCTCATCGCGGATCTGATCGTTAGGCGCGTGCAGCGAGATAGCCAGCGCGACGTCGATCATGTCGCCCAGCTTGTCCAGCGCCGGCACCACGCCGGAGGTAGACAGGGTGACGCGGCGTTTGGACAGGCCAAAACCGAAGTCGTCCAGCATGATTTCCATCGCCGGCACCACGTTGTTCAGGTTGAGCAGCGGCTCGCCCATGCCCATCATCACCACGTTGGTGATCGGGCGTTCGCCGGTGACTTTCAGCGCGCCGATGATTTTCGCCGCGCGCCACACCTGGCCGATGATTTCCGACACGCGCAGGTTGCGGTTAAAGCCCTGCTGCGCGGTCGAACAGAATTTACACTCCAGCGCACAGCCTACCTGGGAAGAAACGCACAGGGTGGCGCGGTCGCCGTCGGGGATATACACGGTTTCGACCTGCTGGTCGCCCACTTTGATCGCCCATTTGATGGTGCCATCGGCTGAACGCTGTTCTTCGGCCACTTCCGGCGCGCGGATCTCGGCGACGCGCTGCAGCTTCTGACGCAGGACTTTGTTGATGTCGGTCATCTGCTCGAAATCGTCGCAGCAGTAGTGATACATCCACTTCATCACCTGGTCGGCGCGGAAGGGTTTCTCGCCCATTTTGGCGAAGAACTCACGCATTTGCTGACGGTTCAGATCCAGCAGGTTAATTTTGGCCACAGCCGGTTGTTCCGCGTTAACGGCTTGGGTAGTCAGCGAATTATTTTCAGACACGATGTGCTCGGACGTGATGGGTTCTAACATAATGATCTCTGGCCTCGTTGTTACACGTTATGGCGCTAAAGAATGGAAAGTAAGTTGTGCTGTGCGGACCGGGTGCCCCGGGCGACGGCACTAAAAACGCGCCCCTGACAAGTCGTCTTATCAGGGGCGCGGCATTGTACAAATTTTAGTAGCGGGTTTCCATGACTGAAAGGCATTCAGGGCATTTTTATTGTTTCAGCCGGTGAATGCGCGTTTCCTGTCAGGAAACGCCGGGCATCAACGTGGGCAGATTTCGCTTTCGTTGAAGAAGTAAGCGATTTCGCGCTGTGCGGATTCTACCGCGTCGGAACCGTGAACGGCGTTGGCGGTGAAGCTGTCCGCGTAGTCGGCGCGCAGGGTGCCGGCCAGTGCGTTGTCCGGGTTGGTTGCGCCCATGATGTCACGGTTGCGCTGTACGGCGTTTTCCGCTTCCAGAACCTGCACCACGATCGGGCCGGAGGTCATGAACTCAACCAGACCGTCGAAGAATGGGCGGCCTTTGTGCTCAGCGTAGAAGCCTTCGGCCTGTTCGCGAGTCAGACGCAGCATTTTGGATGCGATGATTTTGAAGCCGGCACGTTCGAAACGGGCATAGATTGCGCCGATGTCGTTGTTGGCTACGGCGTTTGGTTTAATGATGGAAAAGGTACGTTCTACGGTCATGATGGCCTCTGTATTACTTCCAAAACAGGCCGGTCTGCAATAAAGCCGGCCTTCTCAAGTGGCGCAGATTATATGTGCGCCGTTAACGCTTGCCTACGGGAAAATCAACATTTCATTAAAAAAATACGATCTTCATCGGTTATCTTTCGGCACGGCGGCGCGTTACTGCGTTTTGTCGGTCGACGGGATGATGTTGCGCAGCCAGCTGCCCCAGCGGCGCTGATAGAACGGCTGAGTGTGGGTGATCAGATAGTGGCTGACGCCGCGCTCTTTTTCCGCTACCAGGCAGAAATCCACCGGATCATCGTTAGGCGCCGTTTCGCTGGCTACGCTGCCGGCTTCGTTGATCAAGGCGTCGATCTCCGCCCCCTCGCCGTCCACTTCCAGCCCCACCAGCAGGTTGGGCTTTTCGTCCGCCGCCTGGTCATGCATCAGTGCCAGGAAGGCGCGACGCACCGGCTTGCGCTGGCTGAACAGCGTGGTCAGCGCGTCCACCATCGCCGCCGGGTATTCTTCCGGTTGGCCCAGCAGGATCTGCGTCTCTTTGTCGACATAGTGCTCCACCGGCTTGGCGACGCCGCCGGTGGCCAACAGCATCGCCACCTCTTCCGGGTAAAACTCTTTGCCGTATTCCGCCTTTGGGTTGAGGAACAAATCGGCGCCTTGGGTGATTTCAAACAGCACCCGCGCCGGCAACGCGATAAACGGCTGTTCGTCTTCCACCGCTTTTTGCAACGCTTCCAGCGAGGAGAAGAACGGAATGATGCTGCCGCCGTCCTGCTTTTCCCAGTGCTGGATATTGATTGGGGTATCGGCGTTCAGGATGACGTCGCCGTCCTGCGGCACCTGGTCGCTGTCGCCGAGGATCAACACCGTGGCGTCGAGCAGCTCGCGGAAGAACGCCGGGCGATGGGCCGGCTCCGTTACCGCCAGCTTCAGCAGGCGTTCAAGTTCGTTCTCGCCGGGGGCGGCATCCTGATGATGGGAACTCATGGCAAACTCCAGGGATCAAATAACGGAGCCCAGCAAGCTGGGCCCCGACGATAACGCCTATTCTAGCGCCCGCGATAACGGGCGTTCAATTATTTGGCTTTGCTCAGCAGCAGGTTGGCCAAGGTGCGCACACCCAAACCGGTCGCGCCGGCAGACCACTGATCTACCGCGCCTTTGCGATAGGTGGCGGAACAGTCGATGTGCAGCCAGCCCGTTTGGTAGTTTTTCACAAAGTGCGACAGGAAAGCGGCAGCGGTGCTGGCGCCGGCGGTGTAGGCCGGGCCGGCGACGTTGTTCAGCTCGGCGAAATTGGACGGCAGCTGGCTGCGGTGGAACTCGGCCAGCGGCAGGCGCCAGAACGGCTCCTGCTCGGCCGCCGCACTGCTCAGCAGCTCTTGCGCCAGCGCGTCGTCGAAGCTGAACAGCGCGTGATAGTCGTTGCCTACCGCAGTCTTCGCCGCGCCGGTCAGGGTGGCGCAGTCGATAATCAGCTGCGGGTTCTGCTCGGATGCGTCGATCAGGCCGTCGGCCAATACCAGGCGCCCTTCCGCATCGGTGTTCATCACCTCAACGGTTTTGCCGTTGCGATAGCGAATGATATCACCCAGCTTGAAGGCGTTGCCGCTGACCATGTTGTCTGCGCAGCACAGGTACAGCTTCACGCGCTGCTGCAGGCCGCGCGCCGCCGCCAGCGCCAGGGCGCCGGTGATGGTGGCCGCGCCGCCCATGTCGGCCTTCATCGAGTCCATAAAGGCGCTTTGCTTTAGGCTGTAGCCGCCGGTGTCGAAGGTGATGCCCTTGCCCACCAGGCAGGCGAATACCGGCGCATCCGGGTTGCCGGTCGGGTTGAAATCCAGCGCCAGCAGCACCGGTGCGCGATCGGAACCGCGGCCGACGGTGTGAATGCCGGCGTAGTTCTGCTCACGCAGATCTTCGCCCTTGGTGATGCGATAGCTGACGGCGTCGCAGCCGACGTCGCACATCAGGTCGACGGCGCGGGTAGCCAGCTGTTCCGGGCCCAGATCTTCGGCCGGCATGTTGATGGTGTCGCGCACCCAGTCAACGATCTTCAGGCGTTGCTCCAGCTCTTTGCGTTCGGCTTCCGGCAGTTCGGCCCATTCAACGCTGCGCTGGCCCTTAGGCCCGCGATAACCCTGCCAGAATGCCCAGCTGTTTTCCAGATCCCAACCTTCGCCGGCCAGCTTCACTTTTTTGATGCCCTGGCCGTCGATTTTGCGGCCGGCGCGCTGAACTGCCCCCAGCCTGTCGTTGCCGGTCAGATGAATGGTCATCCCTTCCGCGTTGGTGCTCAGCAGCGCTTTCTCGCCCCAGCGGGCGTCTGCAGGCTGTTGCGACAGCGTGACCTGCATGAATTCTGTTGTCATAGCCTTCTTACTCCGGATGTTCCCTTTATTTTTTCATTAGGGCTTTATTGCATACCCTATGCATTTCAAATTGCAGCTAGGCGCCCAGCGATCTCATCCCCAGGAGCTTACTCAGGTAAGTGACTGGGGTGTGATCGTGCAGGTAACAACGCTGCGGTTTGAAAGACGACGGGTATGTCGGATACAAAATAAACGGGCCGCCGATGGCAGCCCGTTACGCTATTTACTCCGCTTCATCTAACCAGACCAGCAGGATCGCTTCCAGTATTTTTTCGTTGGAAGCTTGAGGATCGTCGTCGAACTCTTCGAGATCGCAAATCCACTGGTGCATGTCGGTAAAACGCACGGTTTTCGGATCGGTGTCCGGGTATTGGTCGTACAGGGCTTCGCCGATTTCACGGCTGTCGGTCCACTTCAGTCCCATTATTTCCTTCCTCTCACTCAGGATACCCGCTGGATTTCAAGTTGCAGCTAGGCGGCAAGCGCGTGAATCCCCAGAAGCTTACTCAAGTAAGTGACTGGGGTGAACGCACGCAGCCAACAACGCTGCGGCTTGAAAGACAAAGGGTATCAATGCTCACGCGCGTGGTTGACGGTATAACGCGGCATTTCAACCACCAAATCTTCGTCGGCGACCAGCGCCTGACAGCTCAGGCGGCTTTCCGGCTCCAGGCCCCAGGCCTTGTCCAGCATGTCGTCTTCCAGCTCGCTGCTCTCTTCCAGAGAATCGAAGCCTTCACGCACGATGCAGTGACAGGTGGTGCAGGCGCAGGATTTCTCGCAGGCGTGCTCGATTTCAATGCCGTTGCGCAGCGCAACGTTGAGGATAGATTCCCCTTGTTCGGCTTCCAGTACCGCCCCCTCCGGGCATAAATCTTGATGGGGCAGGAAAACAATTTTAGGCATGGTTAAACCTCATCCACAGAATGGCCAGCCAGCGCGCGGCGGATGGAAGCATCCATGCGGCGCGCGGCAAAATCTTGCGTTTGTGCATCTAATGTTTTGATTGCGTCTTCGATGGCGGCGGGATCGTCACCCTGCACCGCCTGCTGCAGCGCCTGCGACGCGGCGGCGATCGCCTGGCTTTCCGCTTCGCTCAGCAGCGCGGCGTCGCTGGCCAGCGCGCCCTGCAGGCTTTCCAGCACCCGCGAGGCTTCCACCCGTTGTTCCGCCAGCTTGCGCGCGCCAACGTCGCTCTGGGCGTTGGCCATCGAATCTTTGATCATGCCGGCAATCTCGTTGTCGGACAGGCCGTACGACGGCTTGACCTGAATCGAGGCCTCGACGCCGGTGGATTTTTCCATCGCGGTGACGCTCAGCAAGCCGTCGGCGTCCACCTGGAAGGTGACGCGAATGTGCGCCCCACCGGCCGGCAACGGCGGCAGCCCACGCAGCGTGAAGCGCGCCAACGAGCGGCAGTCTTGCACCAGTTCGCGTTCGCCCTGCAGCACGTGGATCATCATCGCGCTCTGGCCGTCTTTGAAGGTGGTGAACTCCTGCGCGCGCGCCACCGGGATGGTGGTGTTGCGCGGGATCACCTTCTCGACCAGGCCGCCCATGGTTTCCAGCCCCAGCGACAGCGGGATCACGTCCAGCAGCAGCATGTCGCTGTCCGGTTTATTGCCCACCAGAATGTCGGCCTGGATAGCTGCGCCGATGGCGACGACTTTATCCGGGTCTATAGAGGTCAGCGGGGTACGACCAAAGAAGGCCCCCACCTGCTCGCGCACCAGCGGCACGCGGGTAGAACCGCCGACCATCACCACTTCCAGCACTTCTTCGGCGCCGACGCCGGCGTCTTTCAGCGCGCGGCGGCAGGCCATCAGGGTGCGTTTCACCAGCGGGGCGATCAGCGCGTCGAACTGGGCGCGGGTCACTTCCCCCTGCCAGCCGGCAATCTCGACGCCGACGCTGTCGGCATCGCTCAGCGCGATTTTGGCGGCGATGGCCGCGTCCAGCAGCTGGCGCTGCACGCCGTGATCGCTGCGATCGGCCACGCCGGCCTGCTCGCGCAGCCAGTCGGCCAGCAGGTGATCGAAGTCGTCGCCGCCCAGCGCGGAATCGCCGCCGGTGGCCAAGACTTCAAACACCCCGCGGCTGAGGCGCAGAATGGAAATATCGAAGGTGCCGCCGCCCAGATCGTACACCGCGATCACCCCTTCCTGACCGGAGTCCAGGCCATAGGCGATCGCCGCGGCGGTCGGTTCGTTCAGCAGGCGCAGCACGTGCAGGCCGGCCAGACGCGCGGCGTCTTTGGTGCCCTGCCGCTGCGCGTCGTCGAAATAGGCGGGAACGGTGATCACCACGCCATCCAGCTGCCCTTCCAGCGCCGCCTGAGCGCGCGCGGACAAGCTCCGGAGAATATCGGCGGACACGCCCACCGGGTTAACCAGACCGGCGGCGGTGACGATCATCGGCAAACCGTTATCGCTGGCCTGGAACCGGTACGGCAGGTTCGGGTAACGCTGCTGCACGTCCGCCAGGGAACGGCCCATCATGCGTTTGACCGAACTGATGGTGTTGGCCGGATCCTGCGCCGCCTGTTGGCGCGCCTCCCAGCCTACCGTCTGTGCGTCAGCCTGGTAGCGCACCACCGAAGGCAGCAGAGAGCGGCCCTGGGCGTCGGCCAGCGTTTCCGCCTGCCCGCTGCGCACCGTGGCGACCAGCGAGTTGGTGGTGCCTAAATCGATGCCCGCAGCCAAACGGCGCTGGTGCGGCGCGGCGCTGAGGCCAGGCTCACTAATTTGTAATAAGGCCATATTGAAGCTTCCACAATCAGAATCTGTTACTCAAAACCCAGCAGTTTTTCTTCGAGTTGTTCAACCTGTTGCTGGAGTTTGTCCAAAAAGCGCAGCTTGCGCACGGTGTCGGCGGCTTCCGGCCAGTGTTCGCCGTCCAGCTGCTGCACCATCTGGGCGCTGCGCTGTTTGATTGAGCCGCTCAGCCGCCCGCCGAAATCGGCCAGCAGGCTTTCTGCATCCGTTTTGCGTGCAATGGCGTCAAGCTCTTCGCGCAGCTCCAGCTGTTCCATCAGGAAAGCGGTGTCGCGCATCGTATGCTGTTCGTTGCCCAAATCGAAGCCGTGCAAAGATAGCATATACTCCGCGCGTTTTAACGGGTGCTTCAGCGTCTGGTAGGCTTCGTTGATGGTCGCCGCCTGCTGCAACGCCATCAGGCGTTCGCGTTCAGGCTGGTTGGCGAAGCGATCGGGGTGGAATTGGCGCTGCAGATCCTGAAAACGGGATGCAAGCAGGCTGCCGTCCACGGGATAGCGAACCGGCAGCCCAAATAAAGTAAAGTAATCCATAGCGTGCTCTGGCGTTAGCGGATGAAGTTCCCCCGCAGCACGCGGGGGAGCACGATGGACTGTCAGACGTTGAAACTTTCGCCGCAGCCGCACTCGCTTGAGACGTTCGGGTTGTTGAACTTGAAGCCTTCGTTCAGGCCTTCCTTAACGAAATCAAGCTCGGTGCCGTCAAGGTAGACCAGGCTCTTGCCGTCGATGATCACCTTGACGCCTTTGTTTTCGAAAACGATGTCGTCATCGTTCATTTCGTCAACAAATTCCAGCACGTACGCCATCCCGGAACAGCCGGAGGTTCTCACCCCCAGACGCAGGCCGAGACCTTTGCCGCGGTTATTCATAAAGGCCTGAACACGCTGCGCAGCGCTGTCGCTCATGGTAATTGACATCACAACCTCACACTTCAAATCAAAGCCCAGCCTGGCCGGCCGGGCTCACTGACTCAGAAAAACTACTTGGCGCTATGCTTGCTCTTGTAGTCGGCGATCGCTGCTTTAATGGCGTCTTCGGCCAGGATAGAGCAGTGAATTTTAACCGGCGGTAATTCCAGTTCTTCGGCGATCTGGGTGTTTTTGATCGCTTCGGCCTGATCAAGAGACTTGCCTTTCATCCATTCGGTCACCAGCGAGCTGGAGGCGATGGCGGAGCCGCAGCCGTAAGTCTTGAAGCGGGCGTCTTCAATGATGCCTTCATTGTTGACCTTGATCTGCAACTTCATCACGTCGCCACAGGCCGGTGCACCCACCATGCCGCTGCCGACGGTTGGATCTTCGTTGTCGAAAGAACCCACGTTGCGCGGGTTTTCATAATGATCGATTACTTTTTCGCTGTAAGCCATGACCTTGCTCCTGAATCCTGAGAATTAATGATGTGCCCATTCGATGCTGTTGATATCCACGCCCTGCTTGAACATTTCCCACAGCGGGGAAAGATCGCGCAGACGGCCGATGGACTTACGCACCAGTTGAATGGTGTAGTCGATCTCTTCTTCCGTGGTGAAACGCCCCAGGGAGAAACGGATCGAGCTGTGCGCCAATTCATCACTCATGCCCAGCGCGCGCAGCACGTAGGACGGCTCGAGGCTGGCGGAGGTACAGGCGGAACCGGAGGATACGGCCAGGTCTTTCAACGCCATGATCAGCGATTCACCTTCAACATAGTTGAAGCTGACGTTAAGGATGTTCGGAGCGCCATGCTCCAGAGAGCCGTTCAGATACACTTCTTCCATATCTTTCACGCCGTTCCACAGACGATCGCGCAGGGTGCGCAGACGCGCCATTTCCGACGCCATCTCTTCTTTGGCGATGCGGTAGGCTTCGCCCATGCCGACAATCTGGTGCACCGGCAGAGTGCCGGAACGCATGCCGCGCTCGTGGCCGCCGCCGTGGATCTGGGCTTCGATGCGGATGCGCGGCTTACGGCGCACGTACAGCGCGCCAATGCCTTTCGGGCCGTAAATCTTGTGGCCGGAGAACGACATCAGGTCGACTTTCAGCTTGCTCAGATCGATAGGCAGTTTGCCCACGCTCTGGGTGGCGTCAACGTGGTAAATGATACCGCGCGCGCGGCACATTTCGCCGATCGCTTCGATATCCTGCACCACGCCGATTTCGTTGTTCACGTGCATGATCGAAACCAGAATGGTGTCGTCGCGCATCGCGGCTTCGAGGGCCTGCAGGTCAATGATGCCATTGCTCTGCGGCGCCAGATAGGTCACTTCAAAACCTTCGCGCTCAAGCTGACGGCAGGTGTCCAGCACGGCTTTGTGTTCGGTTTTGCTGGTGATGACGTGCTTGCCTTTTTTCTGATAGAAATTGGCAGCGCCTTTGATCGCCAGGTTGTCGGATTCGGTCGCGCCTGAGGTGAACACGATTTCGCGCGGATCCGCGCCCACCAGTTCGGCGATTTGGTTACGGGCGATGTCGACCGCTTCTTCCGCCTGCCAACCGAAACGGTGGGAACGGGAAGCCGGGTTGCCGAAAGTGCCGTCCAGGGTCAAACACTGCATCATCTTCTCGGCAACGCGCGGATCAACCGGCGTCGTTGCTGAGTAATCCAGATAAATCGGTAATTTCATTGCTCTTGTGCTCCGTACATCACTTCCAAAAACTAAAAAAATATCGCCAGCTGCTTATGCGCGCAGATTAACGTTGATAGTTTCTTGCGGACGGCCGTTGGCCGTGCGGCGGGTATCGTTGTTTTGACGATCCGCCACCACCAGCACTTCCTGGTTATTGACCAGTTCTGCCAGCGTAATGTTGTTCAGGAACCCGCTGATGCGTTCGCTCAGATCGCGCCACAGGGTGTGGGTCAGACAGCGATCGCCGCCCTGACAGCCTTCTTTACCCTGGCAACGGGTTGCATCTACCGATTCATCGACAGCAGTGATGACGGCGCCAACGGCGATCTCACCCGCGTCTTTACCCAGCAGATAACCACCGCCCGGACCGCGCACGCTGGCCACCAGGCCATTTTTGCGCAGACGAGAGAATAATTGTTCCAGATAAGAGAGAGAGATACCCTGGCGCTCGGAAATATCCGCCAGAGGTACAGGCCCTTCCTGGGAATGCAGTGCTACGTCAAGCATAGCGGTTACGGCATAACGGCCTTTGGATGTCAGTCTCATAGCTCAATGGTTACCTGTTGGTCAAACATGGCCGAAAGTCTGACATTCCTGAGTAAATCAGTCAACTATTTAACCTACTAAATCACTCAAGTATTAGCACGTTTTGTACTTAGCCATAGCAAATGCATATAAAATGCATGTTATAACCTTTAGATAACTAATACTATTATTGTTGGCCGTTACGCCACACCAATTAATTACCTTGATGTTTGTCCTGTTTTTCGATCGACGTCAGCATGCCGCGCAGGATATTCAGCTCCTGCCCTTCCGGCCGCGCGCGGGTGAATAAACGGCGCAGCCGGCTCATCACCTGCCCTGGGTGCGCCGGGCGAATAAAGCCGGTGCGCTGCAGCGTTTGTTCCAGGTGCTGATAGAAACGCTCGAGGTCGTCCACCAGCGGATAAGGGGTTTCTTCCAGCTGCGGTGCGCCCGCCTGCTGGCGGTCGAGATAAGCCACGCGCACTTCGTACGCCAGGATCTGCACCGCCATCGCCAGGTTCAGCGAGCTGTAGTCCGGGTTGGCCGGAATGGCGACGTGATAATGACACTTCTGCAGTTCGTCGTTGGTCAGGCCGACGCGTTCGCGGCCGAACACCAGCGCTACCGGCGCGTGCTCGCCTTCGTGCACCGCACGCACGCCGCATTCGCGCGGCTCGAGCATCGGCCAGGGCAGCGTGCGCGAACGCGCGCTGGTGCCCACCACCAGGCTGCAGCCGGCAATGGCGTCATCCAGGGTGTCGACGATGGTGGCGTTACCTATTACGTCGCTGGCGCCGGCGGCCAGGGCAATCGCCTGGGAGTCGGGTTTGATCAGCGGATTAACCAGATAAAGGTTGGTTAAACCCATGGTTTTCATGGCTCTGGCGGTCGAGCCCATGTTGCCGGTATGGGAAGTCTCTACCAGAACAATGCGGATATTGTGCAGCATACAAACTCTGAGCGTGGCGGAAAATCACAGCATCTTAACACAGCCGTAGGCAATTTGCCGAACACCTGCTATACTCCGCGCCGTTTCCTGTTCTTTAACATCCTAGTTGGAAGATACCCATGCATCCGATGCTGACTATCGCCGTGCGCGCTGCGCGCAAGGCCGGTAACCTGATTGCCAAAAACTACGAAACCCCGGACGCTGTCGAAGCGAGCCAGAAAGGGACCAATGACTTTGTCACTAACGTCGATCGCGATGCAGAGCATCTGATCATCGACGTGATCCGCAAGTCTTATCCGCAACACACTATCGTTACCGAAGAACGCGGTGAGCTGGTCGGCGAAGATCAGGATGTACAATGGGTGATCGATCCACTGGATGGCACCTCAAACTTTATCAAACGTTTCCCACACTTCTCCGTTTCCATCGCGGTACGCATCAAAGGCCGTACTGAAGTGGCCGTGGTTTACGATCCAATGCGCAACGAACTGTTCACCGCCACTCGCGGCCAGGGCGCACAGCTGAACGGCTACCGCCTGCGCGGCACCAACGCCAAAGATCTGGATGGCACCATCCTGGCGACCGGTTTCCCGTTCAAGCTCAAGCAGCACGCTACCCCTTACATCAACGTCGTCGGCAAACTGTTCACCCAGTGTGCGGACTTCCGCCGCACCGGTTCCGCCGCGCTGGATCTGGCCTACGTCGCCGCCGGCCGCGTGGACGGTTTCTTCGAGATTGGCCTGAAGCCATGGGACTTCGCCGCGGGCGAACTGCTGGTGCGCGAATCCGGCGGCCTGGTGACCGACTTCGTCGGCGGCCACAACCACTTCAGCTCCGGCAACGTGGTTGCAGGCAACCCGCGCGTGGTGAAAGCCATGTTGTCCACCATGCGTGAAGAACTGAGCGAAGCGCTGAAGCGTTAATTCAGGCTCTTTTGCATATTGAAGCGCTGCGTTTGCAGCGCTTTTTTTATGCCGGTTAGCGAGAGAAAGGCCGGATGCCGCCGCCGAATTCCGGCTGCGCGCTCACATATAACAACAGCCCGGCGCACAGCAGGATCAGGCCGCCGGCCAGCGCCAGCGAACCCCAGGCCACCGCGCTCCAGGCAGCGGGGGCGCGCGAACGGCTGAGACGCACCGCCAGCCGGCGGCCGTAATGCACCAGCAGCGCCAACAGGGAAATGGTCAGCGAGGTGCCGAGCGCCATCGCCAGCGCGGAAATCACGCCCCAGGCGAATACGCCGATCACTTTAGAGAACAACAGCACCAGAATCGCCCCGGAACAGGGCCGCATGCCCATCGCCAGCACGATGGCGGTCTGGGTACGCCAGTCGCCGCCGGCCTGCAGCTCGCTGGCGCTGGGCAGATGGCGATGCCCGCAGCCGCAGCGTTCGCTGTGAACGTGGTCCGCCGCCATCGGCTTAAGGCTGTTAATACGCAATGCCGGCGACGGGCGCATCGCCTTCACCGCCGCATGCAGGCGTTTCAATGCGCGCCAGCTCAGCAACACCCCAAGCACCATCACCAGGATAAAACTGCCCTTCTCCAGCCAGAAGCTGCTCTGGTGCAGCTGCCGGGAAGAAAGCTGCAACACCACCAGCATCAGCGTAACCAGCGCGATCGCCACCAGCCCCTGCACCAGCGATGCGGCGAATGTCAGCTTCAGGCTGCTTTTCAGCCGCGCCGGATGCGTGGCCAGGTAGGTGGCGATCACCACCTTGCCGTGACCGGGGCCGAGCGCATGCAGCACGCCATAGCTCAGGCTGAACAACATTAACGCCAGGCCGGCCTGCTGCGGCGCGGCCTTCACCTGCTGCAACAGCCCCGCCATCTGCTGGTGCAGCCCCTTTTGCCACACCACGCTCTGCATCAGCAGCTGCGGCCAAAAATGCCACGCCAGCTGAGCGGCCAACGCCAGCAGCAGTGCAAACAACAGCAGCGGCCACAGGCTAAAGGCCCAATGGCGTTTGCGGCCGGCCGGTTGGCTGAGATTTATTGACATTGCAAGGTCACCCGTTGAGCGAACTGTTGCCCCAGCGCCATATCTTCGCCGGGCGAGTCGTTCTTATCGAGCGACAGTGCATAAGCCTGCAGCGAAGCGTCCGGTTTCGGCGTCTTCAGGCTGAACTTGCACTGCTGCGCCAGCTCCGGCGGCAGATGTAGCGCAGCCTGGTCTTTATAGGTCATGTCGACGAAATAGGTTGGATCGTAGGTGGAGATCTCAAAGGGTTTGCCCGCCAGCGGCTGCGGTTCGGCCAGCGGCAACACGAACTCCAGCACCGCCTGGTTGCCCTGGCGCGACAGGTGATATTCGGTCGGCAGATTAAGGTATTTCACCGGTTTGCCGCCGCGATAGACATCGGTGAAGTAGTGCTGGCCGAGCACGTTGGCCATCACTTCCGCCGCCAGTTTTTTCCACACCACCGAATCGCTTTTGGCATTCCTGGCGTCGTACAGCAGGTCCGCAGAGGTGATTTCATCCATTACCCAAACCATTTTCAAGCCGACCAGCCGTTGATCCTTAGCCACAAAGGTGGTGTTCATATCAATAAAGCTGTGCGGGTGAGCGACAGCGCCGGCGCTGAACAAGGCACAGGCGCCGGCCAGAATAAGACGTAGCTTCATCATCCGAGGATACTCAATTTTGTTATAACGTAACATAAACCACGATTCAACCGGCGCGCATCGCGGCCAGATTTGTGACGAAAGTTGTAAGCCGAAGTAAAAGCCGCGCGGTAACCGCATCGTCATAATGCCTTTTGCTATGCTTAGGCATATATCGAAACGCTACCTGCCAGAAGGTGATATGAGCCTGGACACCGCTCCCGTGCCTGAGCTCTCCGGTCAACAACGGCGCTGTCATCTGTTGCTGATGCTGTATGCGCCGGCGCCCGAAGTACAGCTGGAGACTATCAGTAAAATCAATGGCGTCGCCCCCCTGATTACCCGGCAAGATATAGCCGAGGTGGCCAGTGAAATCCAGCGTTTCCATCAGTTGGAGATCGTCGGCAACCCCGACGACGGCTATCGGCTCAGGGGGAGCGCGCTTAATCAACGCCTCTGCCTGATCCACTGGCTGCGGCGGGCGCTGCGCTGCAGCCCGCAGTTTGTCGAAGGCTATTTCGTTCCCCGGCTGCGGCAGGCCTTGGCGGTGAACACCGGCTTTTCCGCCCAATTGGAACCGTGCATCGGCATGTGCGAATCCCTGCTCAACCGCAGCTTCGACGCGCGCGACCGGCAGTTTCTGCAGCATTACCTGTGTTACTGCGCCTGGCAAAGCCAACGGCAGCGGCACCCGCAGTTCAGCGCCAGCCAGCGTGGCTGGCTGCATCAGAAACCGGAACAGCGCGCGGCCGCCGCGCTGCATCAAACGCTCAATCAGCTGTTTAACCACATGCCTGATGACGACGAACGCGACTTTCTGGTGCTGATGTTCACCATGTTGAAAAACCACAGCTACCATAGCAACGATTCAGAGGAAGATCGGCGGCTGATGGCGGCTATCGATCGGATGGTGGAGCGCTTCCAGCAGATCTCCGGCATGAGCTTCAGCAGCCAGGCGGATTTGGTCAGCCAGCTGTTCGCCCATCTGGCCCCCGCCGTTGAGCGCTGCCGTTTCGACATTGGCATCGACAACATGCTGCTGGAGGAGGTGGTGCGCAAATATCCGCGCCTGATGCGCACCACGCAGGAAGCGTTAGCGCCCTTCGAGCAGGAATACGATTTGCATTTTTCTCACGAAGAGGCGGGGTTGGTGGCCATCAGCTTCGGCGCCTGGCTGATGCAGGACAATGCGTTGCAGGAAAAGCAGGTGCTGCTGCTGACGCTGGATAACCCGCAGTTGGAAGAGGAAGTGGAATATCAGATTCGGGAATTGACGCTGCTGCCGCTCAACATCAAATACCTGCCGCTGCGCGACTACCTGCACGCCGGCGCGCCGCAGGGCGTCACGCTGGTGATCAGCCCCTACGCCGCGGTGCATAGCGCACCGCAGCCACCGCTGGTGTATACCGAACTGCCGCTGGAACGCCAGCAGCGCAAAGCCATTCGCGCGCTGCTGGAAGCCCCGTGATCAGCGGGCTGCACTCACCGCCGGCGGTCGGATGAACAGCGCCGGCACCGCCACCGCCGCCATTACCCAGAACACCCCACCCTGCAGATGCTCGAACAGGAAACCGGCGATCACCGTCATGATCGCGATACCGCCACCCATCGCCAACGCCGAATACACCGCCTGCAGGCGGATCACCTCCGGCCCCTGGCGCGCCGCAATAAAGCGCATCGCCGCCAGGTGGCAGACGGTAAAGGTGCCGCAATGCAAGATCTGGATCAGCAGCAGCCAACCCAGTTCGGTGCTGTAGGCCATCAGGCTCCAGCGCAGCACCCCGCAGCAGGCCGAGAGCAGCAGCAGGCTGCGCGCATTCCAGCGGCGGAACAGCACATTGCTGCTGGCGAAGATAATCACTTCCGCCACCACCCCCAGCGACCACAGGTAGCCGATGGTCGAAGCCGAATAGCCGGCCTCCTGCCAGTAGATAGAGCCGAAGCTGTAATAACCGGCGTGCGCCCCCTGCAGCAGGGTGACGCACAGCAGAAAGCGCCACACCGGCCCTTCCTTCAACAGCTCAAACAGCGAACGTTCGGGTTCGCTGTGGGTGCGGGCCTCGCCCTGCGGCATCACGCTGGGCTTCAGCATCATGCCCAACAGCATCGCCAGCACGCTGGCAATCAGGCTGTAGAGGATGGCGTTGTGGCCCCACACCGCCACCAGTTGCCCGGTCAGCGCCGAGCCGATAACGAACGCCAGCGATCCCCACAGCCGCACCCGGCCGTAATCCATGGTGATTTGTTTTTGCCAGGTGGCGGCCAGCGCATCGGTCAACGGCACCAGCGGCGAGAAGAACAGGTTGAAACCGGCGATCACCAGCATCAGCCAGCCCCAGCCGTTGCCGAAGCAGAAACCGACGGCGAAGGCCAGCGTCAGCAGCGCCAGCAGACGCAAGGCATTCACCAGTTGAGAGGGGTCTTTCACGCGGGGAGCAATCAGCAAACTACCGAGAAAACGGGCAATCAGGCCGGCGCCGAGCAGCATGCCGATGGTTTCGGGCGCGATGCCCTCGCCTTTTAACCAAACGCCCCAAAAGGGTAAGAAAATGCCATACGAAAAGAAGTAGGTGAAATAGCTGAGAGCGAGCCAACGCGTTGATTGCAGAACCATGATCCCTCCGGTGTGAGGCGATACTTTGACAGAGCTCACACCGGCTAGCAATCTTCATTCATGTTCAAAGGGTTAGACTGCAAAGCAGTTCACAGTTTGCCCATAACAGCGATAAAAAAACCCGCCGTAGCGGGTTTTGCAAAGCGAAGCAGAATTATGCGTAAACCGGCAGGCGGGCGCAGATATCCAGCACTTTCTGCTTGGTGCGTTCGATGGTGGCTTCATCGTTGATGTTGTCCAGCACGTCGCAGATCCAGCCGGCCAGTTCGCGCACTTCGGCTTCCTTGAAGCCGCGGCGGGTTACCGCCGGGGTGCCGATACGCACGCCGGAGGTGACGAACGGGCTCTTAGGATCGTTAGGCACGCTGTTTTTGTTCACGGTGATGTTGGCGCGGCCGAGAGCAGCGTCAGCTTCTTTACCGGTCAGGTTCTTGTCCACCAGATCCAGCAGGAACAGATGGTTGTGGGTGCCGCCGGAAACCACTTTATAGCCGCGCTGCAGGAACACATCCACCATCGCTTTGGCGTTGTCGGCCACTTGCTGCTGGTAAACCTTGAACTCTGGCTCCATCGCTTCTTTCAGCGCCACCGCTTTGCCGGCGATCACGTGCATCAGCGGGCCGCCCTGGCCGCCTGGGAACACTGCGGAGTTCAGCTTTTTGTACAGCTCTTCGTCGCCGCCCTTCGCCAGGATCAGGCCGCCGCGCGGACCCGCCAGGGTTTTGTGGGTGGTGGTGGTGACGATGTGCGCGTGCGGCACCGGGTTCGGGTAAACGCCGGCGGCGATCAGACCGGCGACGTGCGCCATGTCAACGAACAGGTAAGCGCCGATGCTGTCGGCGATTTCACGCATTTTTGCCCAATCGACGACGCCGGAGAAGGCGGAGAAGCCGCCGATGATCATTTTCGGCTTGTGGGTCTGCGCCTGCTTGGCCAGATCCTCATAGTCGATTTTGCCTTCTTCGTCGATGCCGTAAGGCACCACGTTGTAGAGTTTGCCGGACAGGTTAACCGGGGAGCCATGGGTCAGGTGGCCGCCGTGCGCCAGGTTCATGCCCAAAATGGTGTCGCCCGGCTGCAGCAGCGCGGTGTAAACGGCGAAGTTAGCCTGAGAACCGGAGTGCGGCTGCACGTTGGCATAGTCTGCGCCGAACAGCGCTTTCGCGCGGTCGATAGCCAGTTGCTCAACGATATCCACGTATTCGCAGCCGCCGTAGTAACGCTTGCCCGGGTAGCCTTCCGCGTATTTGTTGGTCAGCTGGGAACCCTGAGCCTGCATGACGCGCGGGCTGGTGTAGTTCTCAGACGCAATCAGCTCGATGTGCTCTTCCTGACGCACCACTTCTTGCTCCATTGCACGCCACAGTTCGGCATCGTAATCGGCAATGTTCATTTCACGCTTTAACATCCGGCATCTCCTGACTTAAATCGGCTAACTAAAAAATCACCAAATAACTACCCGTTTGGGTTCTGGGCCACAGTGTAAACTGTTTTCCCCCACCGAGGATAGGTCTTGACAGAGGTTTTTACGCAAACGATTGGCATAAGATTCCACAAGGCTTTGATCCGATAATTCATCCCGTTCGGCAACGGACTTTTCCTCATGCGAACGATGCGGTTTTTTCATGTTCTGTGAGCGCGATCGTCCGCTCAACAACACCGCAGCAAAAACAAGGGTATTTACAAGCGAAACGGAACCCAATAAGATGCATTTAAAATACATCATTAAAAATCGTCTCAGGGACAACCCACTAAGGAGCGCTTCCATGCTGGACAGCCAAACCATCGCCACCGTCAAATCCACCATTCCGCTGCTGGCCGCCACCGGGCCGAAGTTGACCGCCCATTTCTACGATCGGATGTTCGCGCACAACCCTGAATTGAAAGATATTTTCAATATGAGCAACCAGCGCAACGGCGACCAGCGCCAGGCGCTGTTCAACGCCATCTGCGCCTATGCCGCCAACATCGAGAACCTGGCGGCACTGTTGCCGGCGGTGGAGCGCATTGCGCAAAAACACGCCAGCTTCAACATTCAGCCCGATCAGTATCAGATTGTCGGCGGCCACCTGCTGGCGACGCTGGACGAAATGTTCAGCCCGGGCCAGGAAGTGCTGGACGCCTGGGGCAAAGCCTATGGCGTGCTGGCCAAGGTGTTTATCCAGCGTGAAGAGCAGATTTATCAACAAAGCGAAACCGACAACGGCGGCTGGCGCGACCTGCGCGCCTTCCGCATCCTCAAAAAGCAGCCGCAGAGCGAGGTGATCTGCAGCTTCGTGCTGGCGCCGGTCGACGGCGGCCGGGTAGCGGACTTCAAACCGGGGCAGTATCTGGCGGTCTACATCAGGCACGACAGCCTGGAGCATCAGGAAATTCGCCAATATTCACTGACTGCCGCGCCGAACGGCGAGTTCTACCGCATCGCGGTCAAGCGCGAAGATCAGGGCAAAGTGTCCAGCTATCTGCATCAGCAGGCACAGGAAGGCGACGTGATTTACCTCGCCCCGCCGCACGGCGATTTCTTCCTCGAGGCAGAGCCGAACACCCCGGTGGCGCTGATCTCCGCCGGCGTTGGCCAAACGCCGATGCTCGGCATGTTGAACAGCCTGCACGACAATCAGCATCAGGCGGAAATTCACTGGCTGCACGCGGCGGAAAACGGCGCCGTTCACGCCTTTGCCGATGAAGTGGCGGACATCGCCGGGCGCATGCCGAACCTGAACCGCCACGTCTGGTACCGTGAACCGGGTGCGGAGGATGTGGAAGGCCGCGACTATCAAAGCCGCGGGCTGATGGATCTTGGCGCACTGAGCGCTGCGTTGAGCAACCCGCAGATGCACTATTACTTCTGCGGCCCGGTGCCGTTCATGCAGCACGTGGGCAAACAGCTGCTGGCGATGGGAGTGGAGGCCGAGCGCATCCACTACGAATGCTTCGGCCCGCATAAGGTGCTGTAATCAATCGGGGCGCGGTCCTTTCTTTCATGGAAAAGCCGCGCCCCGCCGTTATTTAGCCTGCAGCTTGCGCGCCTCCTGCACCTGCTGTTCGGTGACCGGCGCCGCCCGGTTGCCCCAACTTCCCCGCAAATAGCTCATCAGATCGGCAGCCTGCCGGTCGTTCAGCGTCCAGGCGTATCCCGGCATGGCGATCGCCGCGGCGTGTTGCGTGGTCGGCGTTTGCGCCCCTTCCAGCACCACCCGCAGCGCGGTCAATGGGTTGTCCGCCGTCACCGTCGCGTTGCCCGCCAGCGCCGGAATGGTATTGTCGCTCCCCTCCCCCTTATTGCCGTGGCAGGTCGAGCAGTACATCGCATAGCTGGCCCGCCCGCTCTGATTGTCGGCCTGCGCCGAAGCGGCCACTGTCAGAACCGGGTCCGCCGCCAGGCTGTGCAGATAATTGCCGATAGCCTTCAGATCCGCATCGCTCAGGTATTGGGTGCTGTGGGTCACCACCTCGCCCATCGGCCCGGCGACCGCCGCGTGTTGGCTGCGGCCGGTTTTCAGCAGCGCCATGACCTCGTTCGGCTGCATACCGCGCAGATCCGAGGCATACCAGCCGTCCAGCTCAGCGCCGCTCAGGAAGGCCGGTTCTTTACCGTCCAACCCTTGCTCCTGCATGGCCCAGCCGCGCGGCGTATGGCAGCTGCCGCAGTGCCCCGCGCCCTGCACCAGATAGGCGCCGCGGTTCCACTCGGCGCTCTGCTGCGGATCCGGCCGATAAACCTGGTCGTCGTGGAACAGCCGGTTCCACACCGCCAGCGGCCAGCGCATCGACAGCGGCCAGCTGATGTCGCTGGCGCGGTTGGCGGTGCTTTGCGCCGGCACTTCGTTCATCAGGTAGTGGTACAGCGCGCGCATGTCCTCCGCGCTCATTTTGGCGTACGAGGTGTAAGGCATCGCCGGGTACAGCCGGTGGCCGTCTTTGGCGACGCCCTGGCGCATGGCGCGATCGAACTCGTCGAACGAATAGCCGCCGATGCCATGTTCTTTATCCGGCGTGATGTTGGTGGCGTAGATATCCCCCAGCGGCGTCGGGAACTTCATGCCCCCCGCCAGTTCGGCGCCGCCCGGCGCGGTGTGGCAGGCGGTGCAGTCACCGGCTTTGGCCACGTATTCCCCGGCGGACATCGCCTGTGCCGAGCCGCCGGCCGCCAGCAGGCTCAATAGGTACAGCGAACGCATGCTCATGCTCCCTCCCTGGCGGCAACCTTGCCGTAGGCCAGCTCGTTAACCGCGCGCCACGCCTGATCGATCGCCGAGTTGGCGTAAGGGCTCCAGTCGGAATCGGAGTTGGCGATGGCGATCTTGCCTATTGGCTGACGCGCCGTTTCGATAATTTTCTGCGCTTCATCCTCATCGTCGAACAGTCCGTTGAGGAAGTAGGAATAGCCGTGCGACCAGCGGTTGACGGTGATCGCCTCAATGTCGCGCTGATGGTCGAAACCGGCCGACCCCAGCATGCCCTGCAGCTGTTCGCGGATCATCTGCTCATGCACCTCGAACGGCGTGCCCAGCAGCAATGCGCGGCCCTTGCGCGACTGCTCGCGCGGGCTCAGCCCGCTGCCCGGCAGCGTCGGCACGTATACCATGTGCAGGCCGATCGGCTGATTCGGGTCGCGCGGGTGCTGGTAACCCCCCATGCTGACCGGGTAGTCCAGTTTCACCCGGCAGTAAGGCGCGGTCGGTGAATACACCTCGTGCACCCCCAGCTTGATGAACGGCTGCCAGTTGCGGATCACCACCTTGCTGTACACCAGCGGCGACTTGACGTTCTGCTTTAGCGCTTCCTGCTGCTCATGCGGCATTTCCGGCACCAGATACGGGATCATCATGTTGTAACCGGCCATCACCACCTGGCCGGCGCGCACCTTGGTCATCTTCTCGCCGGTCATATAGGTGACTTCCACCTTGTCGCCAACGTTGGCCGCGTGCAGGCCGGTGCTGTTCAGGCGCAGCTTCACCGGCGCTTCCGGGCGATCGAGCTGGGCGTAGTCGAACTTCGCCAGCACGATGTCGTTCATATCCTTGCCGCCCGGCGCCACCGCCGGGATCAGATGGCGCACCATCAGGCGCGCCAGCGTGGCGTTGCCGTCCGGGAAGTGGAACACGTAAGGATCGTCGAGATCGGCCTGCGACTCTGCGTCCAGCGGCGGCAGGTTCATGCCGTTCAGGCCGGGCAGATCGCAGATGCGCGCATCGCTGCAGGAGGTAGCGTCTATGCCCACCGCCTGGAAATCGCTGGTGGTCTGCTGGAAGTAGCGGATCGCCATCTCGCTCAGCCCCACCTTCTCCCGCAGGAATTGGGTATAGCTGTGGGTGTCGAGCCACTCGACCTTCTGTTCCCGGCTCATCTCCGGCAGGTAGTCCTTATCCACCGTATGCAGCGCGATCAGCGCCTGGCGATCGCTTTCCGGCAACGGGAAGTCGCCGATAAACGCCTCATAAGAACGGCCGTTCAGGCGATCATGCGGGATATCGTCCGCCACCATGCGGCCCGGATCGCCGCTCACCACCTTGTCGACGCCGAAGTTTTTGCGATCGAAATACACGCCGCGGCTGAGGTTCAGATCCGGGTAGAAGGTTTTATCGAAGGCCTGCTCCAGCTTGTCGATGCTCACGCCCAGCTTCTGCAGCAGCCCCATCGCTACCGGGCTGAAGTTGGAGCGCGGCGACTGCAGCGACTCGCTGCCGCCGTAGCCGAGGAGAGTGCCGCTTTCGCTGCTGAATTCGTTGCGCTTGGCGTGGCCGCCGAAGTCGTCGTGGTTGTCGATCAACAGGATGCGCTGCTGCGTTCCCTTCATCTGCTGCCAGAAGCAGGTGGCGGCCAGCCCGCTGATGCCGGCCCCCACCACCACCAGATCGAACTCTTCAGCGGCGGGCACGGCGCCGAAATCAAAGACTTTACCGTCGCGCCCCAGCTGGTGAGCATGTTCGAACGATCCCGGATGGTTACCCCGCAGCCCGGTCAGCGCCGGCGGATAGTACAGGGTTTGATTGGCGGTTTGCGGCGACGCGCGCAGGATCTGCATCGGCGTCAGCCCGGCGGCGATGGTAATCGCCACCCCATTAAGAAAATCGCGTCTGGTGATGCCCATAATTGTTTTCCTTTCAATTCTTATTATCAGTCAGACCGGCGAGAAACCGGTCTGAAGGCGCGCTATTTTGCGGATAAATACAGTAAAATCAATGTTTGAACATCACATGCCGGATCGCGGTGTAATCCTCCAGCCCGTACATCGACATATCCTTGCCGTAGCCCGACAGCTTCTGGCCGCCGTGCGGCATTTCGCTCACCAGCATAAAGTGGGTATTCACCCAGGTGCAGCCGTATTGCAGGCGGGCGCTCAGGCGGTGCGCCCGGCCCACGTCGCGGGTCCACAGCGACGAAGCCAGCCCATAGTTGGATTCATTGGCCCAGGCCAGCACCTGCTCTTCGTCGTCGAAGGCGGTCACCGTCACCACCGGGCCGAACACTTCGCGCTGGACGATTTCATCCTCCTGGCGCGCACCGGCCAGCAGCGTCGGCTGGAAGTAATAGCCGGGGCCGTTCACCTTCTCGCCGCCGGTCACCACCTGCACGTGCGGCAGCGCCTTGGCCCGCTCGACAAAGCCGCTCACCCGTTCCAGGTGCTGGGCGGTGATCAGCGGCCCCAGTTCGGTGCTTTCATCTTCCGGCGGACCGATTTTCAGGCTGGCCACCGCCTCGCCCAGCTTCTTCACCAGCTCAGGGTAAATATTTTTCTGCGCATAGATGCGGCAGGCGGCGGTGCAGTCCTGCCCGGCATTGTAGAAACCGAAGCCGCGGATGCCGTCCACCACCTGCTGCAGATCGGCGTCGTCGAACACCAGCACCGGCGCCTTACCGCCCAGCTCCATATGGGTGCGCTTAATGCCGGCGGCGGTGTGGGCGATGATGTGTTCGCCGGTGGCGATCGAGCCGGTAAGCGACACCATCCGCACCTTCTCGTGGCCGGTCAGCCGGTCGCCGACGCTGGCGCCGCGGCCGAACAGCACGTTGATCACGCCCGGCGGGAACAGCCCGGCGGCCAGCTCGGCCAGCTTGAAGGCAGTCAGCGGCGTCTGTTCAGAAGGCTTGATCACCACGCAGTTGCCCGCCGCCAGCGCCGGGGCCAGCTTCCAGGCCGCCATCATCAGCGGGTAGTTCCAGGGGGCGATCGAGGCGACCACGCCAAGCGGATCGCGACGGATCATCGAGGTATGGCCGGCCAGATATTCTCCGGCCGCCAGGCCGCTCAGGCAGCGGCTGGCACCGGCGAAGAAGCGGAACACGTCGGCCACCGCCGGTAGTTCGTCGTTCAGCACGCAGTGGTAGGGTTTGCCGCAGTTGAGCGACTCCAGGCGGGCGAAGGTTTCGGCATGGCTGTCGATCAAGTCCGCCAGCTTCAGCAGGTGTTCTGCGCGCTCTTTCGGCGTGGTTTGCCCCCAGGCGGCAAACGCGGCGTCCGCCGCCAGCACCGCCTGTTCGACCTGTTCCGCGCTGGCCTCGGCCACCTGAACGATCACTTCACCGGTCGCCGGGTTATATACCGGCTGGGTTTCGCCCTGGCCGGTCACCAGTTGGCCGTTAATCAACAGTTGGCTTTGCATAGGGTTTATCCTTTTATCAGAGGTCGGGTAAGGAAATTATTTGCCGCTGCCGGCGACGCTTTCGCCGCCCTTGGTCAGGTAATAAGCGCCCAGGATCGGTAGCATGGTCAGCAACATCACCGACAGCGCCACCACGTTGGTGATCGGCACGTCGCGCGGGCGGCCAAGCTGGTTCAGCAGCCACAGCGGCAGCGTGCGCTCATGGCCGGCGGTAAAGGTGGTGACGATGATTTCGTCGAACGACAGCGCGAACGCCAGCATGCCGCCCGCCAGCAGCGCCGAGCCGAGATTCGGCAGGATCACGTAGCGGAAGGTTTGCCAGCCGTCGGCGCCGAGATCCATCGAGGCCTCGATCAGGCTGTAGGAAGTGCGGCGGAAACGGGCGATCACGTTGTTGAACACGATCACCACGCAGAAGGTGGCGTGGCCGATGACGATGGTCAGCATCCCCGGCTCGATGTTCAATGCCTTAAATGCCGCCAGCAGCGCCAGGCCGGTGACGATGCCCGGCAGCGCGATCGGCAACAGCAGCAGCAGCGAAATGCTGTCCTTGCCGAAGAAATCCCGCCGGTACAGCGCCGCCGCCGCCAGAGTGCCGAGCACCAGCGCCACGGCGGTCGCCAGGCAGGCGATCTGCGCCGACAGCAGCACCGCGTCGATGATGTCCTGCCGCCCGGCGGCCACGCTGAACCAGTGCAGCGTAAAGCCCTTCGGCGGGAAGCTGAAGGCCGCATCCTCGGTGTTGAAGGCGTAGATGGCGATAATCGCCAGCGGGAAGTGCAGGAAGATCAGTCCGCCCCAGGCGGCCAGCTTCAGCCCAAAGGGCGCGCGTTCAGAGTGCATCGAAGGCCCCCAGACGTTTCACGATGGCAAGATAGATGGCGATCAGGACGATCGGCACCAGGGTAAAGGCGGCCGCCATCGGCATGTTGCCGATCGCCCCCTGCTGGGCGTACACCATACTGCCGATAAAGTAGCCCGGCGGCCCCACCAGCTGTGGCACGATAAAGTCGCCCAGCGTCAGCGAGAAGGTAAAGATCGAACCGGCGGCGATGCCCGGCACCGCCAGCGGCAGGATCACGTGGCGGAAGGTCTGCGCCGGGCGGGCGCCCAGATCCGCCGAGGCATGCAGCAGCGAAGGCGGCAGGCGTTCCAGCGCCGCCTGGATTGGCAGGATCATGAACGGCAGCCAGATGTAGACGAACACCAGAAAACGCCCCAGCCCCGAGGTCGACAAGGTATTGCCGCCGACGCCGGGCGCGGTGAGGATCGCCGCCAGCAACGGCTCCAGGCCCAGGTGCTGCAAGAACCACTGCGCCACGCCGTCCTTCGCCAACAGCAGCGTCCAGGCATAGGCTTTGACGATATAGCTGGCCCACATCGGCATCATCACCGCGATGTAAAAAAACGCCTTGGTGCGGCCGCTGGTGTAGCGCGCCATGTAGTAAGCGATCGGGAACGCCAGCACCGCGCTGGCCAGCGACACCAGCACCGCCATGGTGAGGGTGCGCAGAATGATGTCGTAGTTGGCCGGGTTGAACAGCGCGCTGAGGTTCGCCAGGGTCAGATCCGGCGTCACCGTCATGGTGAAATCGTCGAAGGTGTAGAACCCCTGCCACAGCAGCGTCAGCAGCGAACCGAGGTACACCGCGCCGAACCACAGCAGCGGCGGCACCAGCAACAACAGCAGATAAAGCGTCGGGCGGCGATAAAGCCAGGTCGAGAGTGCGCGCACTTTACCGCGGCGCGCCGCAGGATATTCGATGCTCATCTCCATCTCACCTTTCCTCCCGCAGCGGCACCATCGCCTCGCGCGGCCAGCAGGCGGTGACCGGCTGGCCAATCAGGCGCTGTTGGCCGGCGGCGTGCCACTGTGGGTTGGCCTGGCTGACCAGCAGCTTCTCGCCGCTGTTCAGCGTGATTTCGTAGCGCGTGGCCGCGCCCTGGTAATGTATTTCCTGCAGCGTGCCCTGCACCTGAATGTCATCCCGCGCCGCACCGTCCTGCTCCAGCAGGCGGATATGCTCCGGCCGGATCGAGAAGGTGGCGCTCTCGCCGAACAGGCGTTGCGCCAGCTCATTACGCACCACGTTGGAGGTGCCGACGAACTCGGCGACAAACGGCGTTTTCGGCCGCATATACAGCTCGCGCGGCGTGTCGACCTGCTCGATGCGCCCGTTGTTGAACACCGCCACCCGGTCAGACATCGACAGCGCTTCGCTCTGATCGTGGGTAACGAAAATAAAGGTGATGCCCAGCTGGCGCTGCAGCTTTTTCAGCTCGCCCTGCATCTGCTCGCGCAGCTTGAGATCCAGCGCGCCCAGCGGTTCATCCAGCAGCAGCACTCGCGGCCGGTTGACCAACGCGCGCGCCAACGCCACGCGCTGCCGCTGCCCGCCGGACAGGTGCGCCGGTTTGCGTTCGGCGACGAAGCCGAGCGCCACGCTTTCCAGCGCCTCCTGCGCCCGCGCCAGCCGCTCGCGTTTGGCGACGCCTTTCACCATCAGCCCATAGGCGACGTTTTCCAGCACCGACATGTGCGGGAACAGGGCGTAATCCTGAAACACGGTGTTCACGTCGCGCTGGTATGGCGGCAGGTTGGCCGCTTCCTGGCCGTGGATGCGGATCGAACCGGCGCTGAGCTGCTCAAAGCCGGCTATCAGCCGCAGGCAGGTGGTTTTGCCCGAGCCGGACGGCCCGAGCATGGAGAAGAATTCCCCATCCTGGATGTCGATGGATACCCGATCCACGGCGCGAACATCGCCGAAGGTCCGCGAAACATCGATAAATTGCACGGCAATGGTCATGATCTGCACTCCAAAAAATCAAATGACTTCGGCGGGTTGGGCGACAACCCGTAACCTAACCAGACCTATCCGCAAAATAATTCGAGCTGCATCGAGGCGGCAACCAAACGCATCCCCGGAAGCGTACAAATCGTACGTGACCGGGGTAAGTGCGGGCAGCCAACAAAGAGGCGGCTTGAAATATGAAGGGGATATTAGCGGCCGCCCATGATGGCGATATAGTCCTGCGTCCAGCGGCTATAGGGCACGAACTTGCCGCCCTGCGCCTGCGGCGTTTTCCAGAAGGCGATTTTGTCGAACTGGTTGAACCCATTGGTTTCGCAGCCCTTCTCGCCCAGCAGCGCGCTGGCCTTGCAGCCCGCCGGTGAAGCCGGCACCGAGCCGAACCAGGCGGCCACGTCGCCCTGCACCTTCGGCTCCAGCGACCAGTTCATCCACTGATAGGCGCAGTTCGGGTGTTTGGCTTCGGCATGCAGCATGGTGGTATCCGCCCACCCGGTGACGCCCTCTTTCGGAAACACCGTGGCGATCGGCTGGCCTTCGCCTTTCAGCGCGTTGGCCTGATACGGCCAGGCGCTGGAGGCAACGACGCCCTCATTCTTGAAGTCGCTCATCTGCACCGAGGTGTCATGCCAGTAGCGGTGGATCAGCGCATGCTGGGTGCGCAGCAGCTTCAGCGCCGCCTGATACTGTTCTTCGTTCAACTGGTAGGGATCGCTGATGCCGAGCTGCGGCTGGGTAGCCTTCAGAAACAACGCCGCATCGGCGATGTAGATCGGGCCATCGTAGGCCTGCACCCGGCCCTGGTTGCTCTTGCCGTCCGCCAGGTTCTGCTGTTGGAACACCACCGCCCAGCTGTCCGGCGGCGTCGGGAAGGTTTTGGTGTTGTACATCAGCAGGTTTGGCCCCCACTGGTACGGCGTGCCGTAGGTTTTGCCGTCGACGGTGTACCAGGCGCCATTCAGCAGCCGCGGATCGATGTTTTTCCAGTTGGGGATCAGCGCGGTGTTGATCGGTTGCACCCGTTTGCCGAAAATCAGGCGCAGCGAGGCGTCGCCAGAGGCGGTGACCAGATCGTAGCCGCCCTTGGCCATCAGGCTGACCATTTCATCGGAGGTGGCGGCGGTTTTCACGTTTACCGCGCAGCCGGTCTGTTTTTCAAACTGAGTGACCCAGTCGTAATTTTTGTCGGACTGGCCGCGTTCGATGTAGCCGGGCCAGGCGATGATATCCAGCCGCCCTTCGCCCTTGCCCAATGCCTGCGGCAGATCGGCCGCCTGGGCCAGGCCGCAAAGCACGGCGATACAGAGCGCGGAGACTGTGGTGACTGCGGTAGTTTTTCCCATCGTAATTACCCCTGTGTTGCGTGTCTGTGTGCGGCAGGGAACGGCTGCCGCGCTGATTTTTGCTTTATGGAACCGCTAAAAACTGGCTTTGAACTTCGCCATGACGTGCCTGACTACGCTGTAGTCCTGCAAAGAATCGCTGGACAGATCCTTGCCGTAGCCGGAGCGCTTGAGGCCCCCGTGCGGCATTTCGCTCGCCAACGTGAAATGGGTGTTGATCCAGGTGCTGCCATATTGCAAGTGAGCGGCGATGTGCAGCGCCCGATCGATATTCTGCGTCCACACCGACGAGGCCAGGCCGTATTCGGAATCGTTGGCCCAGGCGACCGCCTGCTCCAACTGCTCGAAGCGGGTGACGCTGACCACCGGGCCAAACACCTCGCGCTGGACTATTTCGTCGCTTTGCAGACAGCCGGCCAGCAGGGTCGGTTGGTAATAGAACCCCGGCCCGGAGTGCGCGGCGGCGCCGGTGATCAATTCGATATGCGGCTGGCTGAGCGCACGTTCGACGAAGCTGGCGACGCGATCGCGCTGCCTGGCGCTGATTAATGGGCCGATCTCGTTGTCCTGATCGCGCTTGCGGGCGAAGCGCAGGCTGGCCACCGCCTCGCCCAGCGCCTCGACCAACCTGGGGTAAATACCGGCCTGCGCGTAGATGCGACAGGCGGCGGTACAGTCCTGGCCGGCGTTGTAATAGCCGTAGGTGCGAACGCTGTTGACCACCTCGTCCAGATCGGCGTCGTCACAGACGATCACCGGCGCCTTGCCGCCGAGTTCCAGATGGGTGCGCTTGACGCTTTTGGCCGCCGCCTGCAGGATTTTCTGGCCGGTGACGATATCGCCGGTCACCGACACCAGCCGCACCAGCGGGTGGCCGACCAGTTGGCTGCCGACGCCCTCTCCGCCGCCGTAGACGATGTTCAGCACCCCCGGCGGCAGAATGTCCTGCAGCGCCGGCACCAGCGCCAGAATGGTCAGCGGCGTATGTTCGGATGGTTTGAACACCACGGTGTTGCCCGCCGCCAGCGCCGGGGCTATCTTCCAGGCCGCCATCATCAGCGGGTAATTCCAGGGGGCGATCGAGGCCACCACCCCGACCGGATCGCGGCGGATCATCGAGGTATGCCCTTCGACATATTCCCCGGCCAGCTGCCCCTGCTGGGTACGCACCGCGCCGGCGAAAAAGCGAAACACGTCGATCGCGGCCGGCAGATCGTCATTGAGCGCCTGATGCAGCGGCTTGCCGCAGTTCAGCGCTTCCAACTGGGCCAGCTGCACCGCCTGGCGTTCGATGGCGTCGGCGATGCGCAGCAAAATGGCGGCGCGGTAGGCCGGGGTGGTGCGCGACCAGTGGCCAAACGCCTGTTGCGCGGCTTTTACCGCATTGCCGACCTGCACCGAGGAGGCTTCGCTAATGGAAACCAGCGTTTCGCCGTTGGCAGGATTAACGATGCACTCTTGCTGGCCCTCGCCTTCGACCGATTGACCGTTGATGAATTGCTGACAGGACAAGCCTGAGAGGAACTGCACATCTGCCATCGCGTATCGCCTCTGAGTGACAAAAACGTTAACCAAATGTGAATAGGTTATTATCAATCAGACTAAGCGAGCCTCTGGCAGGCAACAAATTCTAAATACCGAAGGCCGCGTTCGATTAAATCGAATGCTTGAGGCCGGCGGCGTGCATGGTGCCGTTTTCCCGCGCGATGGTGAGGAACGGCGTCACCAACTCCGGCCGCGCGCTGCCGCGGCGCCACGCCAGCCCGATATCCAACGGCTCCAGCAGATCCACCAGCTTGCGCGCTTCGATCATATTGCCCTCCAGCGACCAGGCGCGGTACGCCATGTCCGGCTGGATGGAAACCCCCATGCCCGCCGCCACCAGGCTGCGCACCGCCTCGGTCGAAGCGGTTTTCATGGCGATCTCCGGCTTCAGCCCGGCGCGCGCCCAGATACGCCGCGCGTGAACGTCCATTTCGTCGGCGTTGAGCTGAATAAGAGGCTGTTTGGCCACGTCCGCCAGGCTGATGCTTTCGTTTTCCAGCAGCGGGTGCAGCGGCGGCAGCCACAGGCGATACGGCGAGTGCATCAGCACCTCGGTCTGCAGTGCGTCGCGGTCCTCGATGTTCGACAGGATCAGCACGCCGATGTCTATCTCGCCGCTGACCAGCAGGTGCTCGATGTAAGGGCGTTCGTCTTCCACCACCTGGATGGTGACGTTGGGATAGGCCGACTTAAAGCGCGTCAGCAGTTCCACCAGAAAGTAGCCGGCCACCAGGCTGGTGACGCCGATGGTCAGCCTGCCGGTCAGGCTCTCGGTGCCGATCTGCAGGCTGCGCTTGGCGTTGTCCACCGTCGCCAGGATCAGATAGGACTGGCGCAGAAACTGATGCCCCTGGTGGGTCAGGTTCATTCCCTTGGCGTGGCGATCGAACAGCCGCACGCCGATTTCGGTTTCCAACTGCTGGATAGCCAACGTCAACGAAGACTGGGAGACGAACACCGCCTGGGCCCCGGCGGAAATCGAGCCGGTTTCCGCCACGGCGATAAAGTGGCGGATCTGGCGCAGCGTCATCATCCCCACCGCCTTTCAAACCGCTGGGTTGTTGTCTGCGTGCGCTTACAGCCGCTTACCTGAGTAAGCGCCTGGGGATTCACGCCCTGGCCGCCTGGCCGCAACTGGAAATTCATTTGGGGATCGCCTTAATCAAGATCGTTGAGTTGAGTGTAGATCCCGTGAGAAAAGCGATCGGAAAAACTATCAAAAACGCGATAGCCTTCGCTTTTTTAGAATGCCGATGGCGGAAATGACTGAGAGATAACGCGTTGGGAGGTTTCTAGCGGGGTGTGAAACAGGCCGGGCTACCGCTCAAGCCGGCGGTGCCCCGGAGCGTACACGCAGTACGCGAGGAGGCCGAGCACTGCCCAAGCGCAAGCCGGCGGTACTCGGTAGACGATCGCATACTCGGGAGTCAAGGGCGTAGCGAGCGCCAGCCAGATTGAGTGCGGGCAGCCGCGCAGTGCCCCGGAGCGTACACGCAGTACGCGAGGAGGCCGAGCACTGCCCAAGCGCAAGCCGGCGGTGCTCGGTAGACGATCGCATTAAATCGCTTCTTCGTCCTGTTCGCCGGTACGAATACGCACCACGCGCGCCACGTCGAAGACGAAGATTTTGCCGTCGCCGATCTTGCCGGTCTGGGCCGTCTGCATGATGGTTTCCACGCAGGTGTCGACGATATCGTCGGCCACCACGATCTCGATTTTTACCTTAGGCAAAAAATCGACCATGTATTCGGCGCCGCGATACAGCTCGGTATGGCCTTTCTGGCGGCCGAAGCCTTTCACTTCGGTCACCGTCATACCGGTGATGCCGACTTCAGCCAAGGCTTCGCGGACGTCATCCAGTTTGAACGGTTTGATAATAGCGTCGATCTTTTTCATCTTCTTTCCTTTACCAATTTTTGCGGCCAAAACCGGATGTGATTGGGTAGCGGCGGTCTTTGCCGAAGTTGCGGGCGGTGATGCGCGGCCCGACGGCGGCCTGACGCCGCTTGTATTCATTGATATCCACCAGGCGGATCACCTTGCGGACGATGGCTTCGTCGAAGCCTTCGGCCACCAGATCGGCGACCGATTTGTCGCGCTCGACGTAGCCTTCGAGGATCGCGTCCAGAATATCGTACGGCGGCAGGCTGTCCTGATCGAGCTGATCCGGCGCCAGCTCGGCGGACGGCGGACGATCGATCACCCGCTGCGGGATCACGTAAGAGACGGTATTGCGGTATTCGGACAGCTTGAACACCAGCGTTTTCGGCACGTCTTTCAGCACGTCGAAGCCGCCGGCCATATCACCATACAGCGTGGCGTAGCCCACGGCCATCTCGCTTTTGTTGCCGGTGGTCAACACGATGCTGCGGCGTTTGTTCGACAGCGCCATCAACACTACCCCACGGCAGCGCGCCTGCAGGTTTTCTTCCGTCGTGTCGCGTTCGGTGCCGGCGAACATTGGCGTCAGCTGGCCCATAAAGGCGTCGAACATCGGCTCGATGGATACGATGTCGAATTCCACGCCGAGAATTTCGGCTTCTTCTTTGGCGTCGGCGATGCTGATGTCCGCGGTGTAACGGAACGGCATCATCAGCGCCTGCACCTTGTCTTTACCCAGGGCGTCAACGGCGATCGCCAGCGTCAGCGCCGAGTCGATGCCGCCGGACAGGCCCAGCACCGCGCCCTTGAAGCCGTTTTTGGTCACATAGTCGCGCACCGCCAGCACCAGGGCTTCATAGATCTGCGCTAACTGCGGCAGCTCGGCGGCCGGCGTGGCCATCGGCACCACCTCCAGCTCGTTGAACTCGAGCAGGGTCACCTGCTCGGCAAAGGCGGCCAGGCGATGCGTCATGTTGCCCGCCGCGTCGAACACCTTGGAGCAACCGTCGAAAATCAGCTCGTCCTGCCCGCCGATCTGGTTGAGATACACCAGCGGCAGGTGGGTGCGCTGGCAGTGGCCGGCCATCAGCGTTTTGCGGATATACGGCTTCTCGCGGTTATACGGCGAGGCGTTGATCGACAGGATCAGTTCGGCGCCGGCGGCTTTCGCGGCGTCGATAGGTTCCGGGAACCACAGGTCTTCGCAGATCAACAGGCCCAGGCGGTAGCCTTTCAGATCCACCACGCAGGTTTCGCCGCCGGCGTGGAAATAGCGTTTTTCATCGAACACGCCGTAGTTCGGCAGCTGTTGCTTGAAGTAACGGGTCAGCAAGCGGCCTTCGGCGAACAGCGACAGCGCGTTATACAGCTTGTCGCCTTCGCGCCACGGATGGCCGACCAGGATCGCCACCTCGGCGGAGGCCTGCTGCAGGCGCTGCAGCTGCACGTCGCAGCGCTGGTAGAAGTCGTTGCGATACAGCAGGTCTTCCGGCGGATAGCCGGACAGCGCCAGCTCGGTGAACATGACCAGATCGGCTCCCGCCTTCTGCTGCTCTTGCACGGTTTGCAACATGCGTTCGGTGTTGCCTTCAATGTCGCCGACCAGCAGGTTCAACTGGGCCAGGGCGATGGAAAGTGATCTGCTCATTGTTTAGGATCCCGCTTAATACGTTCCATAGTGATCTACGGTTGGTCATGCCGCAACAAAGTGCACGGAGTGTAAATCATTCCGCCCGTTTTGTTGAGACGCCTGCCTGCGCAGACGTCGGCAAGAAAACATCATTCTTTAAAATCGTTGGCATCCAGTTCATGGCGCGACAGCAATTTGTAGAATTCCGTACGGTTGCGGCCCGCCATGCGCGCGGCCTGGGTCACGTTACCCTTGGTGATCTGCAGCAGCTTGCGCAGATAGTGCAATTCAAACTGGTTGCGCGCCTCGACGAAGGTCGGCAGCGCGGTGTTTTCCCCTTCCAGCGCCTGCTCCACCAGCGCTTCGCCTATCACCGGCGCGGAGGTCAATGCCACGCACTGTTCGATCACGTTCACCAGTTGGCGCACGTTGCCCGGCCAGCTGGCTGTCATCAGGCGCTTCATGGCGTCGGAGGAGAAGCTGCGCACAAACGGCTTGTGGCGCAGGGCGGACTCGCGCAGCAGGTGATTGGCCAGCAACGGAATATCTTCGGCGCGTTCGTTGAGCGCCGGGATCTTCAGGTTGACCACGTTCAGCCGGTAGTAAAGGTCTTCGCGGAATTCGTTCTTCGCCATCGCCTTCGGCAGATCGCGGTGGGTGGCGGAGATAATGCGCACGTCGATGTCCAGATCGCGATTACTGCCCAGCGGGCGCACCTTGCGCTCCTGCAGCACCCGCAATAGCTTCACCTGCAGCGACAGCGGCATGTCGCCGATCTCGTCGAGAAACAGCGTGCCGCCCGCCGCCGCCTGAAACAGGCCTTCGCGGCTGCTGACCGCGCCGGTAAAGGCGCCCTTGGCATGGCCAAACAGCTCAGACTCCAACAGCTGCTCCGGCAAGGCGCCGCAGTTGATGGCGATAAACGCTTTCTTGGCGCGCGGGCTGGCGCCGTGGATGGCCTGCGCCAACACCTCTTTGCCGGTGCCGCTCTGGCCGTTGATCAGCACGCTGACGTCGGACTGCGCCACCATTTTTGCCTGCTCCAGCAGGCGCAGCATCAGCGGGCTGCGGGTGACGATATCTTCCCGCCAGCCGTCGTCGCCAGCCGGCGCCGACAGCGACAGCGCTTCGTCGATGGCTTTATACAGCGCATCGCGATCCACCGGCTTGGTCAGGAAGCTGAATACCCCTTGCTGGGTAGCGGCCACCGCGTCCGGAATGGAACCGTGGGCGGTGAGAATGATCACCGGCATGCCCGGCTGATGCTTCTGGATCTCGGCAAACAGCGCCATGCCGTCCATCTCGTCCATCCGCAGATCGCTAATCACCAAATCAATCTGTTCGCGCGCCAGCAGGCGCAGCGCTTCCTGGCCGCTTTCGGCGGTGGTCACGTGAAAACCTTCGCTGGTCAGGCGCATGCCCAGCAGCTTGAGCAGGCTGGGATCGTCGTCAACCAATAGCAAATTGGCCGGTTTGCGTACTGTCATCGCGCGTGAGACTCCTTGTTGGAAGCAGGCGGCACGTAGGTGTCCTCCGGATCCACCGGCAGGGCCGTGCCCTTCTCCGTTTCGGCTTCCGGCTCTGCGGCTCTGGCGGGCGCAGCATTCTTACCTGCGGCGTCGCCCTTTGGCTGCGCCGAGCTCCCCTCAGGGATTTCCCCCTGCAGCTGCTTACGCGACGAAAGTTGGCGCTCGATATCGGTCAGATTCTCCAGCTTGCGCGAGGTGTCCTGCAGCTGGGCCTGCAGCCGGACCTGCCCCTGGCGCAGGGTATCGATCTGGCCATCGGCGCTTTCCTGCAGGCGCTGGTAACGCGCCTTTTCGTCGAACAGCGTAATCTGCAGCACCTGCTGCTGGCGCCACAGCTGCAGCAGCGGCCGCAGCGAACTCGGGAACGCCATGCGGTAGCTGTTCAGGCGATCGACAATCTGGCGGCGTTCGCCCGAGGTCGGCTCGGCGCTGCCCAGCAGAATGCTTTGTTTGAAAATGCCGGACCAGCTGTCGCCCGGCAGGGTTTTCGCCAGCGCGCGCGCCTGGGTTGAACCGATGCGATCGGCGCAGTCCATGGCGCGCAGCCAGTACAGTGAATTATCCAGAGCGTCTTTTTCATCCAGCTGCCACAGGGTATCGCAGGCCGCAATGCGGTAGTCCGCCACCTTGGTGTCCGGGATCGCTTCCTGTTGCTGCTGGTTCAGGCCGCCGCTGACGGCGCGATCGACGCAGCCCGCCAGCAGAAACGGCATAAAGAAAACGGTGCCCAAAAAGGCGATTGGGCGCTTGCCGAGTGGCGCTCTCTGCGTGGCACGCGGTGAACGTTCGGTCTGTGTTAGACGAAGGCGTTTAGACCATGTGTACATTATTTATTCATTCTCGGCGGTTAATGGCAATTCAATGCGGAAGCAGACGTCTGCACCGGCGACCGTGACCAGCTGCAGTTCACCGCGCATGCGGCGGATACAGTCCTGGGCAATGCTCAGCCCTAGCCCACTTCCTTTTACCGCCCCTTTTCGCTGGTGACTACCTTGGAAAAAAGGCTCAAAAATCATGGTTCTTTCGGCTTCGGGGATCGGCGTGCCGCTGTTGGCGACATCGATCTGCACCCGCTGCCCAACCTGACGGCTGCGGATCCAAATGTTACCGGATTCCTTGCCGTAGTGCACCGCATTGGAGTAGAGATTATCCAGCACGCGCATTAATAGCGTAGGCTCTGCCCAGCAGATTTCCGCATCCAGCGCGATTTCGGTGCCGATCATTTTTGCCCGCGCCGGTAAACTGTGTGCGGCGACCACCATTTCAACCATTTCACGCAGCTCAACGTTCTCATGTTCCGCAGGGCCATCGGCCAGCTTGCGGTTATAATCCAACAGTTGCTCGATCAGCTGCTGCAGGTGGCGGCTGCTGTGATCGAGAATGGTCACCACCTCTTTTTGATCGGAGGTGAGCGGCCCCGCCACCTCGTCGGCCAGCAATTCGGTGCCTTCACGCATGCTGGCCAGCGGCGTCTTCAGCTCGTGCGAAATATGGCGCAAAAACTCATGGCGCTGCGATTCCAGCCATGCCAGCCGTTCGCTCAGCCAGATAATGCGCTGCGCCAGCGAACGCAGCTCGCGCGGCCCCTTGAACGAGGCAGTATCGCCCAGCGCTCGCCCCTCCCCCAGCCGGTTGATCATTCGCTCCACCGCCTTTACCGGGCCGATAATCATGCGGGTGAACAGCACCACCAGCAGTACGCTGAGCAGGAACAGCAGCAGCGCCTGCCAGCCAAAGAACTGACCGCGTTCGGCGATGGCCTGCTGCAACTGCTGCCCGCGGGAGAACACCACGGCGCGCGTGGCCTGCACCATCTCGGCGTTGGAACGGGAGAAGGACTCGAGCAGCGCCGAGGCATCTTTATCCGGCCCGCTGCTTTGGCATTTGATCGCCGCCAGTTGGGTCAGCAGATCGCGCAGCGTCTGATAATAGCGTTCATCCGGTAATATCGGCGCATGGGCATCGAGCATTTGCGAATATTGCTTGCGCTGATTCTGGTACAGCCGCTCCAGGGTCGGGTCAACCAGCACGCAATATTGGCGATAGCTGCGCTCCATCTCCAGCGCCACGCTGGTCATCGCCTCGCTGCGCCGCGCATCCACCAGCGTAGTACGGTTGATGTCCGCCGCCTGGGAGCTTAGGTGATCCAGGCTTTGATAGGCCTGATACGCCAGCACCAGCAACGGCAGCAATACCAGCAGAAACGCCATCAGCACCAGCTGCCGCAGCGAGCGAGGGAATAAACGCCATTTTTTCAACGAAATCATCTCATCTTCTCTTGTCTGTCACGATGCTAACTGACTCGCCGGTAAGAAAAAAGCCCGCAGGTTGATTATCCGGGCGGCGGCCGCTGGCCGGTGGAAAAAAGACAAAAAAAAGCACCGGCCGAAGCTCGGTGCTGTCGTAAAAGGGGCTGCATGGCGATGCATGCAAAACCTGAGGCTGCGCGCTGAGGCGACGTTTTTAAATGATATTGGCGTTCGCTTGCATCGATAACGAAACATGGATAAACACAAGATAAGCGCAGCTTTGAGAATTGACGCTGGGGCACAACCGCCCCACCGCAAGAAAGTGTGGATGCCCTTGAATCTCGTCCCCAGGGTGATGTAGCGCAAGGCTGGCATCGAACAGGACGAATAGCATCCGTAAGTATCCGGGATTGATGAACCCTTCATCACAGTTGGATACAGGCGGTGCCTCACTCCACGTGTCGCCCGATGCTTGATAAAGTCGCTTGCGCGAACTGTTATCGGTTTGGTTGGACGATAGGCACCATTTCTTTGGCATCATTCGGAGGCTTATGAGGCGACTGATCCGTCTAAATACGGGGCCATCATAAAAAGTTGAATGAGCAACTGCGGATAATAATGCACTTAGCGTGCCAACTTTGCAATTAAAATAATAACCATATGATTTTACTTATAAATTAAAACAAAAAAGCAAAATAAGTCAAAAAACGAACGGGCTAATGCGTTGAAAAAAACCGCACCCTGTCGCCAAATCCCGACAACAAAAACAAACCAATAAAATACACAATAAAATCAATATATTAAATGTCTCCTTTTGGAGACAAGCAAAACAACCTCTGTCGCAAAATGCAGACAGCCGACTGACACGCAATAAAAAGGGCGCAATTTCTTGCGCCCTCAGAAGTCACAGCCCTGCTGGCCGCTTAGCCCAGCTGTTTGCGGGCGTTGCGGAACATGCGCATCCATGGGCTGTCTTCGCCCCACTCCTCCGGGTGCCAGGAGTTGCTGACGGTGCGGAACACGCGCTCCGGGTGCGGCATCATGACCGTCGCGCGGCCACTGGCGCTGGTGACGGCGGTGATGCCGTTCGGCGAACCGTTCGGGTTGGCCGGATAGCTTTCCGTAACCTGGCCGGCATGGTTGACGAAACGCAGCGCCACCAGGCCGTTGCTTTCCAACGCCGCCAAATGCGCCGCGTCGCGCACTTCGACGTGGCCTTCCCCGTGGGAAACGGCGATCGGCATGCGTGAACCGGCCATACCCTGCATGAACAGCGACGGGCTGGCCGCGACTTCCACCAGGCTGAAGCGCGCTTCAAAACGGTCCGACAGGTTGCGCACGAAGCGCGGCCAGTGTTCGGCACCCGGGATCAGCTCGCGCAGGTTGGACATCATCTGGCAACCGTTGCACACGCCCAACGCCAGGGTTTGCGGACGATGGAAGAAGGACGCGAACTCGTCGCGCACCCGCTCGTTGAACAGGATCGATTTCGCCCAGCCTTCACCGGCGCCCAACACGTCGCCGTAGGAGAAGCCGCCGCAGGCCACCAGCGTCTGGAAGCCCTGCAGGTCGCGTCGCCCTTCCAGCAGATCGCTCATGTGCACGTCTACCGCGTCAAAGCCGGCGCGGTGGAACGCCGCCGCCATCTCGACGTGGGAGTTCACCCCCTGTTCGCGCAGCACCGCCACTTTCGGACGGGCACCCGTGGCGATATAAGGCGCGGCGATGTCTTCCTGCGGCGCGAAGCTCAGCTTCACGTTCAGGCCCGGATCTTGCTCATCCTGCTTGGCCTTATGCTCCTGATCGGCGCACTCTGGGTTGTCGCGCAGGCGTTGCATCTGCCAGGTGGTTTCCGCCCACCAGGTGCGCAGCGTATTGCGGCTCTCGCCATACAGCGCCTTGCCGTTCTGGCTAATCACGAAGCGATCGCCGGCCTGCGCGCTGCCGATGTGATGCACGTTGTCGCTCAGACCATGCTGGGCGAACACTTGCCGCACCCTCTCGAGCTGGTCGGCGGTAACCTGAATCACCGCGCCCAGCTCTTCATTGAACAGCGCCGCCAGCGCATCGTCGCCCAGGCCGCGGATATCAACGTTGACGCCGCAGTGGCCGGCAAACGCCATCTCCGCCAGCGTGACCAACAGGCCGCCGTCGGAGCGGTCGTGGTAGGCCAGCAGCGCGCGATCCGCCACCAGCTGCTGCATGGCGTTGAAGAAGCCCGCCAGCTGTTCGACGTTGCGCACGTCGGCCGGCTTGTCGCCCAGCTGACGGTAAACCTGCGCCAGCGCGGTGGCGCCCAATGCGTTGTGGCCGTTGCCCAGATCGATCAACAGCAGCGCGGTATCGCCCTTGTCGGTGCGCAGCTGCGGCGTCACTGTGTGGCGCACGTCCTCTACGCGGGCGAAGGCGGTGATCACCAGCGACAGCGGCGAGGTCATTTCGCGCTGTTCGTTGCCTTCCTGCCAACGGGTTTTCATCGACATCGAGTCTTTACCCACCGGGATGGTGATGCCCAGCGCCGGGCAGAGTTCTTCGCCCACCGCTTTCACCGCCGCGTACAGGCCGGCGTCTTCGCCCGGGTGGCCGGCAGCGGCCATCCAGTTGGCGGAAAGCTTCACGCGCTTCAGCTCGCCGATTTCGGTGGCGGCCAGGTTGGTCAGGGCTTCCCCTACCGCCAGGCGGCCGGAAGCGGCGAAGTTCAGCAGCGCCACCGGCGCGCGCTCGCCGATCGACATCGCTTCACCGTAGTAGCTGTCCAGGCTGGCGGTGGTCACCGCGCAATCGGCCACCGGGATCTGCCATGGGCCGACCATCTGATCGCGCGCCACCATGCCGGTTACGCTACGGTCGCCGATGGTGATCAGGAAGGTTTTTTCCGCGACCGCCGGCAGATGCAGCACGCGTTTCACCGCGTCGGCCAGGGTGATGCCCGCACGCTGCACCGGCTGGCCCTGGGCCTGCAGGCTGGTGACGTCGCGCGTCATTTTCGGCGTTTTGCCCAGCAGCACGTCCAGCGGCATGTCGATCGGCTGATTGTCGAAGTGGCGGTCGTTCAGCGTCAAATGCCGTTCTTCGGTGGCTTCACCGATCACCGCATAAGGTGCGCGCTCGCGGCGGCAGATCTCGTCGAACTGCGCCATCTGCGCCGGGGCAATCGCCATCACGTAGCGTTCCTGCGATTCGTTGCACCACACTTCCAGCGGGCTCATGCCCGGCTCGTCGTTGAGGATGTCGCGCAGTTCGAAACGCCCGCCGCGGCCGCCGTCGCTCACCAGCTCAGGCATGGCGTTGGACAAACCGCCGGCGCCGACGTCGTGAATGAACAGGATCGGGTTTTGCTCGCCTAGCTGCCAGCAGCGGTCGATCACTTCCTGGCAGCGGCGCTCCATTTCCGGGTTGTCGCGCTGTACCGAAGCGAAGTCCAGATCGGCGTCGGACTGGCCGGAAGCCATCGAAGACGCCGCGCCGCCGCCCAGGCCGATATTCATTGCCGGGCCGCCCAGCACCACCAGCTTGGCGCCGACGGTGATTTCCCCTTTCTGCACGTGGTCGGCGCGGATGTTGCCGATGCCGCCGGCCAGCATGATGGGCTTATGATAGCCGCGCAGTTCAACGCCGTTGTGGCTGTTGACCTGCTCTTCATAGGTACGGAAATAGCCGACCAGCGCCGGGCGACCGAATTCGTTGTTGAACGCCGCACCGCCCAATGGGCCCTCGGTCATGATGTCCAGCGCGGTGACGATGCGATCCGGCTTGCCGAAATCCTGCTCCCAAGGCTGTTCAAAGCCGGGAATGCGCAAGTTGGACACTGAGAAGCCCACCAGACCGGCCTTCGGCTTGGCGCCGCGGCCGGTGGCGCCTTCGTCGCGGATCTCGCCGCCGGAGCCGGTCGCGGCGCCCGGCCATGGGGAGATCGCCGTCGGGTGGTTATGGGTTTCCACCTTCATCAGGATATGCGCGTCTTCCTGATGGTAATCATATTTGCCGTTGCCCGGCGCGGCGAAGAAGCGGCCGACCTGCGAGCCTTCCATCACCGCGGCGTTGTCCTTATAAGCCGACAGCACGTAGTCCGGCGTCTGCTCGAAGGTGTTCTTGATCATTTTGAACAGCGACTTCGGCTGCTGTTGGCCGTCGATGATCCAATCGGCGTTGAAAATCTTGTGGCGGCAGTGCTCGGAGTTGGCCTGCGCGAACATATAAAGTTCGATATCCGTCGGGTTGCGCCCCAGCCCGGTAAAGGCGTTCAGCAGATAGTCGATTTCGTCCTGCGCCAGCGCCAGGCCGAGCCTGACGTTAGCCTGTTCCAGCGCGCTGCGCCCTTCACCCAGCACGTCCACCGCCTGATACGGCGCCGGTTGGTGATGCGCGAACAACTGCTCAGCCTGCTGCAGCTCGCTGAAGACGGTTTCCATCATGCGGTCATGCAGCAAGGCGGCCAACTGTTGCCACTGGGATTCGGTCAGCGCCGGCGCCTTGACGTAAAACGCCAGGCCGCGCTCCAGCCGCACCACCTGCTTCAGGCCGCAGTTGTGAGCGATGTCGCTGGCTTTGGAAGACCAGGGGGAAATGGTGCCCGGACGCGGCGTCACCAACAGCAGGCGGCCTGCGGGGGCGTGTTCGGCGAGAGAGGGGCCATACCTGAGCAGGCGCTGAAGCTTGGCATGTTCTTCGGCACTTAGCGGTGCGCTAACATCGGCAAAGTGGACGTACTCGGCGTAGATATCACTGACCGGAAGTTGAGCGTCCTGGCAGCGGGACAGCAGTTTGGTAATGCGAAAAGCCGACAAAGCGGGCGAACCACGCAGTATTTCCATAATCAAAGTTCTCTCGTCTTCGAAGCAACTGACTTCAGCGCTTCATTGGGCGCAACAGGGGAAAACGCGCGCCATTATAGAGAATCCGCGCCGCCGACGAAACCGTTTGCGTAGCTATTATTGATAAAAGCTGTTCGCGCCATCGAATTGTCATAACGTGTCAATAAAGTTGCACGCTGGCGTTTTGTTGCGCAAAATGCCCCGGCACTGGTGATTTAACCATAAGAAAAGACGAGGTTGTCATCGCCGGCGTACCTGTGCCACCACTGGATAACTATTTGAAACGCCTTAAAATAAATTACATTCTAATCGGTGTTGTCACCCTGCTTCTGGCGCTCGCCCTGTGGCCCAACATTGCCTGGCGCAGCGGCCAGGGTGGGCAGCTCGAAGAGATAAAATCCCGCGGCGAACTGCGGATCAGCACCCTGAATTCGCCGCTCACCTATTTCACCACCAAACAGGGGCCCGGTGGGCTCGATTATGAGCTGGCGAAACGCTTCGCCAACTACCTGGGGGTGAAACTGGTGGTGATCCCTCATAAGAACATTAACGATCTGTTTGACGATCTGGACGACGACGCCGCCGATCTGCTGGCGGCGGGCCTGATCTACAATCAGGATCGCCTCAGCCGCGCGCGCACCGGCCCGGCCTATTACTCGGTTTCCCAGCAGCTGGTGTATCGCCTGGGCACCCCGCGGCCAAAAAGCTTTGCCGATATTAAAGGCAAGCTGGCGGTGGCCTCCGGCTCTGCGCACGTCAGCACGCTGAAACAGCTCAAGCAGGATAAGTTCCCGGATCTCGGTTGGGAAGCCTCCAGCGATCTCACCTCGAAGGAGCTGCTGGAACAGGTTGCCGACGGCAAGCTGGACTACACCCTGGGCGACTCGGTGACCATCGCCCTGCTGCAGCGCATCCACCCGCAGCTGGCGGTGGCGTTCGACGTGACCGATGAAGAACCGGTGACCTGGTACCTGAGACGCGGCAACGACGACAGCCTGTATGCGGCGATGCTGGACTTCTATAGCCAGATGGTGGACGACGGCACCCTGGCCCGGCTGGAAGAGAAATACCTCGGCCACGTCGGCAGCTTCGACTACGTGGATACCAAAACCTTCCTGTCGGCCATCGATGCGGTGCTGCCCAACTTCCGCCCGCTGTTTGAAAAATACGCCAGCGAGATCGACTGGAAGCTGCTGGCGGCCATCGCTTATCAGGAGTCGCACTGGAATCCGCAGGCCACCTCCCCCACCGGGGTGCGCGGCCTGATGATGCTGACCCGCGCCACCGCCGACGGCCTGGGCGTCAACGATCGTCTCGATCCGGAAGAGAGCATTCAGGGCGGCGCGCTCTACCTGCAGCGCTTAATGGCCAAGGTGCCGGACAGCGTGCCGGAAGACGAACGCATCTGGTTCTCGCTGGCGGCTTACAACATGGGCTGGGGGCATATGCTGGACGCCCGCAGGCTGACCAAAATGCAAAAAGGCAATCCGGACAGCTGGGTGGACGTCAAACAGCGCCTGCCGATGCTCAGCCAGAAACGCTACTACCCGCAACTGACCTACGGCTACGCGCGCGGACGCGAAGCCTATAACTATGTGGAAAACATCCGCCGCTATCAGGTCAGCCTGGTCGGCTATCTGCAGGAAAAACAAAGGAAAGCGGCGCAGGAAGAGGCCGAGCGTGAGGCGTTGGGGAAAGGCTATCCGGCGGTGATGCCGGAACTGGCGCTTAATTACTGATTATTCTGGTTTATTCTCTGCGCGCTGCGCCAGCCTAAGCGCCTTTTTCTGCTCGCGGCGCAGGCGGAAAAAGTTGCTCAGCGTTGCGGCGCACTCGTCCGCCAGCACGCCCGACGCGATCTCCACCTGATGATTCATGCCCGGATGGCGCAGGATGTCCACCAGCGATCCGGCCGCGCCGGTTTTCTCGTCGGCCGCGCCGTACACCAGGCGGCGGATGCGGCTGTGCACCATCGCGCCGGCGCACATGACGCAGGGCTCCAGCGTGACGTACAGCGTGGCGTTCAACAGCCGGTAATTTTGCAGCACCGCCCCGCCCTGGCGCAACGCCATGATTTCCGCATGGGCGGTCGGATCGTGGCGGCCGATCGGCCGGTTCCAGCCTTCGCCTATCACCTGATTATCCAACACCAGCAGCGCCCCCACCGGCACTTCCCCTTCTTCCTGCGCGCGCAGGGCCAGCCGCAATGCCTGACGCATCCAGTATTCATCATTATATTCAGTCATCGCATAGTTCCTCGTGCGCTTTTGCGGCGGGCATTATACACACTAGTCCTCTTTTGTCGCAGCCACTCGACTATACTGGCGCAAACCGGTGTGATTCAGGGAAAGGAAACATGAAGCTGAGTAAAAAGAACGCTGCGGTGGTGCGCAAAGCGCTGAACGGTTGGGTCGGGGAAGGCGCGCTGACGCCGCAACAGCAACAGCAGCTGTTGCAGCACGTGGAAATCCAGCCTTTCGACTGGCGGCGGCTGGCGCGCTATGCGTTTCTGGCCGCGCTGGCTTCGCTGGTCATCGCCATCACCAGCCTGTTCGCCGACAGCGGCCTGTTAGCCTGGTTAAGCGAGCTGTTCCGCTTCGATGCGCCGGCGCGCATGGTGATTGCCGGCGTGCTGGCGGCGCTGGCCTACGCCTGGGCGCTGCGCCGCCGCCGCCGGCATCCTGAAAAACGCTACGGCAATGAGGCGGCGCTGTTTATCGCGGTGCTGCTCACCGCCTGCGCCCTGTGGCAGATGGGCGTATGGCTGGATAACGGCAGCGGCCGGGTTTCCGTACTGTTGGTCTTCGCTGCGCTGCTGTACGGCCTGATCGGCTGGTTCGGCAAGTCCGGGCTGGTATGGTGGTTTGCGCTGCTGTCGCTCGGCAACGCCTTCGGCGCGGAAACCGGCTATCTGTCCGGCTGGGGTGCCTACTGGCTCGGCATGAGCTACCCGATCCGCTTTATCGCCTTCGGCGTGGTCCTGATCGCCGCCGCGCTGCTGCTGCAACCGGTATTGGCCCGGCGTGGGCTGGACAGGGTTTCGCTGGCGATGGGGCTGCTGTATCTGTTTATCGCCCTGTGGCTGTTGTCGATCTTCGGCAACTACGGCGATCTCGACGGCTGGTACCAGGTGCGGCAAATCGAGCTGTTCCATTGGAGCCTGCTGTTCAGCATCGTCGCCGCAGCCGCCATCTGGCTGGGGTTGAAGCGCGACGACGCCATGCTGCGCGGGTTCGGCCTGACCTTCCTCGCCATCAACCTTTATACCCGGCTGTTCGAATTCTTCTGGGACAGCATGCCGAAGGCGATTTTCTTCGTGCTGCTCGGCCTGAGCCTGTGGGCGTTGGGGCATTACGCCGAAAGGATATGGCAGCTGGGGCGCGGGCCGCACGACGTTACCGATGACCGGAGCGAAGGCCGCTAAAGACAACGAAGGGCGGATAGTCCGCCGCTGTTTTTATTCCAACTGCTGCAGCTCACCCTGCTTGCTGACCCGCCAGCGATGCTCGCAGAAGAACAGCAGCGGGTTATCCTGCTTGCTGTCGCTGTAGCCGCTGTACAGTTGCAGCGGCGCGCCCAGACGCTGCTCCAGCTGCGTCACCTTTTGTTCGCCCAGGCAACGCATCGTCAGCACCCAACCGCCGTAGCGGCGCGCAATGCGGCTGCCGACCAGCCGCACCCGCGGCAAAAACGCCGAATCCTGATAGACCTGCTCAACCAGCCGCTCCGGCGAACCGGTGATCAGCCACACCTGCGCATCATGCGTATCGAGGTATTGCCGCAGGCGCATTTGCACCACCGGGAACGCCGTCACCTTTTGGCGAAAATAGTCGACGAACCGCACTTCAAGCGCCCTGAGCCGCGCCTCCGACCGGCCGAAGGTCATCGCCCACAGCAATAGGCTCATCGGCCAGCGCGCCGCACGCCCCATCAACAGCAATCCCAGACCCACCACCGGCAGCACCGGCGCCACCAGCAGCAGGTTCAACGGCAGATGGCGCAGCAAGAAACGCAAGAAGCTGCCAAACATGTCCTCCTGATGCAGCGTGCCGTCCAGATCAAAGAACACCACGCGGCGGCTCGGCTTGTCGCTCAAAACTACTCCTCAGGATCGTTGAATCCCATTATCCAGGTGAATATAAATCCGGCGATGATGGTAATCAGCATCCCCGCCAGATACAACATCACCTTACCTGAGACAATGGTTAACGCCAAAGGCAAACCCGAGATGCCGAAGGTAATGACCGTCGCCACCTTCCAGTAGCTGATCAACGCACCGCCCACCGCACCGCCGAGGCAGGCGCCGATAAAGGGCTTGCCCAGCGGCAGCGTCACCCCGAAGATCAACGGCTCGCCGATGCCGAGAATGCCGACCGGTAGCGCGCCCTTGATCACCTTTTTCAGCCGCGCGTTGCGGGTTTTCATCAGCACCGCCAGCGCGGCGCCCACCTGGCCGACGCCGGCCATCGCCAGGATCGGCAACAGCGGGTTGGAACCGTGCGCCTGCACCAGCTCCACGTGGATCGGCACCAGCCCCTGATGCAGCCCCGACAGCACCAGCGGCAGGAACAACCCGGACAGCACCGCCCCCACCAGCAAGCCGCCCTTGTCGATCGCCAAATTGGCGCCGTAGGCGATGGCGTCGGAGATATAGCCACCCAGCGGCTGCAGGATCAGGATCGCCAGCGAGGCGGTCACCAGCGTAGTCAGCAACGGGTTGAGTATCAGTTCAATCGATTCCGGCAGCAGCTTGCGCAGGCGTTTCTCCACCCAGCACATCAGCGCCACCACCAGCAGCACCGCAATCACCCCGCCGCGCCCCGGTTGCAGCGCCTCGCCAAACAGGCTGATCTGCGCCAGCGCCGGGCTGGAGAGAATGCCGGCCATCACCACGCCCATCGCCTGGGAGCCACCGAACACCCGTGCGGCGTTGACCCCGACCAGAATATTCATGATGGCAAACACCGCACTGCCGAAAATCGCCAGCAACCCCAGCAGGTTGGGGTAGTTCAACGCCAGATCGCCGGCGATGTCCGGCCGTTTCAGCAGGTTGATGATACCGGTGATCAGCCCCGAGGCGATAAACGCCGGGATCAGCGGAATAAAAATGTCGGCCAGCTTTTTCAGCGCACCGCTCATCGGCGCGGCATATTTCTGCTTGGCCTGCGCCTTGGTGCCGGCGATGTCACCCACGGCAACGGCCGGTGCGGCGCCGTTGAACAACTCCCGCATGGCGTCCACCACTTTGGCGGCGGTGCCCGGGCCGACGATAAACTGATGCTGTTCGCCCTGTTTGATATAACCCTTCACGCCGGGCAGCTGTTTGAGCGCCGCCAGGTCGAGACGCCGTTCATCGCTGACCTCGACGCGCACCCGCGTCATGCAGTTTTCCAGTTTGAGGATGTTCCCCTCGCCGCCCACGCCCGCTAAAATTTGTGTCGCCAGTGCCGTTGTCTTGTCCATCGCCCGCTCCAAAGGTGGATTAACGCGTTAACGCCGCACGCAAATAGCCGTTGTGCCGCTGCAGCCGCTGCGCGGCTTCTTCGGCGCTGACGCCGGCCAGGATCATCAGGATCGCCGGTTTGACCTCAAAATCGGTCTGGGCCAGCGCCGCCTCGGCCTGGCTGCGCTCCGCGCCGGTGGCCTCCACCACGATGCGGCAGGCGCGGTCCACCAGCTTCACGTTGGTGGCCTTCACGTCCACCATCAGGTTCTGGTAAACCTTGCCGAGCTTAACCATCGCCCCGGTCGACAGCATGTTCAACACCAGCTTCTGCGCGGTGCCGGACTTCAGGCGCGTCGAGCCGGTCAGGGCCTCAGGGCCAACCACCGGAGAGATCGCCACCTGCGCCTCATGGGCGATCGGCGAATCGGGGTTGCAGGAGATTGCCGCCGTTGGGCACCCCAATTGGCGGGCGTAACGCAGCGCGCCGATCACGTAAGGCGTGCGGCCCGAAGCCGCCAGCCCCACCACCATATCGGTGGCGGTCAGGTTCAGCGCCTGCAGATCGGCGGCGCCCAGCGCGGCGTCATCCTCGGCGCCTTCGACCGCTTTCAGCAGCGCACCCGGGCCACCGGCGATCAGCCCCACCACTACGCCATGCGGCACGCCGAAGGTCGGCGGGCATTCAGACGCATCCAGCACGCCGAGGCGCCCGCTGGTACCGGCACCCAGATAGATCAAACGCCCGCCGGCCTTCAATGCCGCGGCGGCAAGGTCGATAGCCTGGGCGATTTCCGGCAGCACCTTTTCTATCGCTTCCGGCACCTTGCGGTCTTCCTGGTTAAAGCAGCGGACCATCTCCAGCGTCGACATTTGGTCTAATTCCATGGTGGCCGGATTGCGGGTTTCAGATACCAGTGCGCCTAAGTTCATTTTCTCACCTTTGAATTTTTAATTCACAATATGAAATCATTATCTGAATATTTTATTCAACAAAGCGAGCACTATTTGCTACTTTAAAGGCGAGCTCACAAAAATTTTCACTGCGCGTTTTCGCCACCGGCGTGGCAGAATGACCGCTGGTTTCCAGGGAAAGATCAATGAGTACCCTTCTGCGTATTCGCCAGATGTACCCGACACTGGCTCAAAATGACCGCAAACTGGCGGATTTCCTGTTGCATAACGCCGAGCAGGCGCGCCATCTCAGCTCGCAAAAACTGGCGCAGCTGGCCGGTATCAGCCAGTCGAGCGTAGTGAAGTTTGCCCAGAAAATGGGCTACAAAGGCTTCCCGGCCCTGAAGCTGGCGCTGAGCGAAACGCTGGCGCAGCCGCAGGCCGAGCCCGCCGTCACCGTACATAACCACATCCTCAGCAGCGACGCGTTGAAAACCGTCGGTGAGAAACTGCTGGTGGAAAAGCAGGCGGCTTTGCGCGCCACGCTGGACATCAACAGCGAAGATCGGCTGCACCAGGCGCTGGATATGCTGCGCCAGGCGCGCCGGGTGGTGCTGGTTGGCATCGGCGCCTCCGGCCTGGTGGCCAAGGACTTCTCCTATAAGCTGCTGAAAATCGGCGTGATGGCGGTGGCGGAGCCGGATATGCATGTTCAGCTGGCGGCGGTGCAGGCGCTGGATAAGCGCGATCTGCTGTTGGCCATCTCGTTCAGCGGCGAAAGACGTGAAATCAATCTGGCGGCGGAAGAAGCCCGCCTGGCCGGCGCCAAGGTGCTGGCTCTGACCAGCTTCTCGCCCAACGGCCTGCAGCAGCGCGCCGACCACTGCCTGTATACCATCGCCGAAGAGCCGAATACCCGCAGCGCGGCCATTTCTTCCAGCACCGCCCAGTTCGCCCTCACCGACCTGCTGTTTATGGCGCTGATCCAGCACGATCTCGATCACGCGCGCGATCGCATCAAACACAGCGAACAGTTGATGAAAAAACTGGTTTAAAGGGTATAATCGGCGCCTGCGAAAATACCCTCTCTTTTAACCAAACTGACTGGTAAATTTAGTTTTCGTAAAAACCAAATTATTAATATGAAATAATTTAATTACACTAGCCTAATTTCAAATCATTTACCTTATCTTTCACACCCAACGCAGATGGCTTTTTTTTCATCCTGTCAACGATCGGTTTTTCAACTATTTTATAGGCAAACAATCCAAGAACTACGGCAGCAATAACAAATACTGCATTGCCCAAAACAATCATAGGAATGGAGTCGGAAAGATTAAGTTTATCCATGATTTTTCTTGTTAAAATCAACAAGGTAACATGCGTTAAATAAATACTATATGATGCATTCCCTATTTTTTCTAATAATGGTGAATTGAGCCTTTGGGAGCTAATCGCTAAATATATTACCAATGAGGCAGGAAGAGTCGAAACCAAAAGGCTTACAAGATTTCTTTTTTCTGGAATGTCAAAATTAGAAATAAAAATCACTGACAATACAAATATAGAAACAACAGAGATAAGGAATGTCTTGCCACTTATATTTCCCACCCGCCCTTTATATATCAAGGCCAATGCACACCCAACAATAAAGTCAATAATTATCATATTGCCAGATATAAATTCTATATCGGTTAACTGATATCCCCCACTAATAGGGAAAGCATTTCTAGAAATGGCCAGTACAGATATAAAAATTACAAAAATAAATACTGTTACTTTTATTTTATCTCTAGTAAACAATAAACAAACTGAGAATGTTACATAAAACAACATCTCATAAACCAGCGTCCACCCGGGGTAGTTTGCGTTCGTATAGCTTGCTCCAGAGAACCCTGGAATCAATGTATAGTTCTGTATAAGTTGAAGAACATTACTTATCCCATGATCATAACCACTAGACAGCATCGCATAGATTATTATCGGGGTTGAGTATATGATATAGGCAGGATATATCCTAATCACTCTATCTTTTATAAACTTATAAGCCGTCTTTGTTTCCCTTTGAGTAAAGACCATTAAAAAACCACTCAAGACAAAAAAAACATCAACGCCAAAGGCGCCTAACTTATTCAATAGCAGATGAATGTATTGATAATTTCTGTCACTTATCAAGCCATACAGAGGTGTAGCGAAGGCATGATCAATGACAACAGATAGAGCAGCTATGGCCCTTACCGTTTGGAGATTTGATATTCCTTTATTTTCCATTAGGTTGTACCCAACACTGGTGACAAGAGATAATACGTGATTATATTACATAAACTCTTGACAAGCGAGCAGCTCTATACGTTTTTTTCAATTATAGGATTAATCATAGGTATTTTCTTTATTTTTAATAAGCTAATTTATATTTCAAAATATTAAACCCAACAACTAAAAACTTATAAAAAATTAAATAGATTTATATTTACACACCACATCCACTCAGAAAAAAATAGATTACCATTCTTATTTCATGATATAGTGAAGCTGGTAACCTTTCATTAAACAGGTGCCCCACCCTAACTTGACAAGCCGGTTAAATTTTTAACTAAAAAGCATGTGATGTTAGAACTTATATTAACAAATGAGATACATAAACGATCGACATGGCGTTACTAATAACCAAGCGGTGCATCAACTGCGACATGTGCGAGCCGGAATGCCCGAACCAGGCGATTTCGATGGGTGACGAGATTTACCAGATTGATACCGATCGCTGCACCGAATGCGTCGGCCACTATGATACGCCGACCTGCCAGCAGGTTTGCCCGATAGACAACACCATTATCATCGATCCGCTTCATAGCGAAACCAGCGAACAGCTGTGGGATAAGTTTGTGGTATTGCACCACGCCGATCGGCTGTAACGGCTGCGGCAGGATCAATAAGGGCGCCCTGAGGCGCCCTTGGCTTTTTCAGCTTTCGATAATCACCGTCGCACAGGCGTAGCGGCGCTCATCGGCCAATGAAACGTGGATCGCCGTCACCCCCATCTCCTGCGCCAGCTCGGCGGCGCGATCGTGCAGGCGGATATTCGGCTTGCCCAAGCCGTCGTTGAACACCTCGAACTGGTTGAACGCCAGACCGTTGCGAATGCCGGTGCCAAACGCCTTGGCGGCCGCTTCCTTGACCGCGAAACGCTTGGCGAGAAAACGTACCGGCTGCTGATGCTGCCGATACAGTTCCCATTCAGCGGCGCTCAGCACCCGGCGCGCCAGACGATCGCCACTGCGCTCCACCACCGCTTCGATACGCGCCATCTCGACGATGTCGGTACCCAGGCCAAGCACCGCCATTAACGGCGCGCTTCCCGCATCAACAGCTTCATGTCGCTGACCGCCGCCGGCAGACCGCTCATCACCGCCTGGCCGATAATTGCGTGGCCGATATTCAGCTCGTGCATTTCCGGCAGTGCGGCGATCGGCTGCACGTTGTGGTAAGTCAAACCGTGGCCGGCGTTGACCTTCAGGCCTTTTTGCGCCGCATAAGCAGCGGCCGCCGCGATGCGATGCAGTTCGGCTTTCACCGCCAGCTCGCCTTCGGCCTCGGCGTAGGCGCCGGTATGGATTTCGATATAGGGCGCGCCAACCGCCACCGCCGCGTCAATCTGCCGATGATCCGGATCGATAAACAGCGACACCAAAATGCCCGCCTGCGCCAGGCGCTCAACCGCCACGCTCATTTTGTCCAGTTGGCCGGCGACGTCCAGACCGCCCTCGGTGGTCACTTCTTCACGCTTTTCCGGCACCAGGCAGCAAAAATGCGGTTTCAGCTCGATGGCGATATCCAGCATTTCGTCGGTTACCGCCATCTCCAGATTCATTCGCGTCTGGATGGTCTGGCGCAGGATGCGCACGTCGCGATCGGTGATATGACGGCGATCCTCGCGCAGGTGCACGGTAATGCCATCGGCCCCCGCCTGCTCGGCAATGAATGCCGCCTGAACCGGATCCGGGTATTGGGTTCCGCGCGCGTTACGTAACGTGGCGATATGATCGATATTGACGCCCAGCAGCAAATCAGCCATCACAACCTCTAAAAACGATTTTCAGTGTCAGCAGTTTACACGCGGGCGCAAAGCGGCAAAAGGGGAAAAGGTCAGGCGTCGTCGACCGGCGTATTGGGCTGTTTGCGCACAAACTGACGAAACAGCTCGCGGCTCTTCAGCGGTTTGCCGCCGAGATAGGGTTTCAACGCCATGCGGGTGAAGCGTTTGGCGGCGCGCAGCGTATCGGTATCAGGGAACTGGCGTTCCGCCAGCGCGCGCAATTCGCGGCCGGTAAAGCTGTAGTGATCCACCACCAGGCTGGCGATAAAGCCCTTTTCCTCACGGTAGCGGTAGGTCATGCCGTCATCTACCGGCTGGCCGCTGCCCGCACAGTGCAGAAAATCCAGGCCGTAGCCAAGGTGGTTGAGCAAGGCCAACTCAAACTGACGCAGCGCATGCTCCGGCGAACTGTCTTCCGCCGCCAGCGCCTGCAGGCATTGCAGATAGTCGAAGAACAGCACCGAATAGTTAGTTTCTTGTTCCAGCACCCGCGCCAACAGCTCGTTCACATACAGGCCGCTGTAGAGCATCATGCCGCTGAGGGGTAAACCGAGGGAGACCGCTTCGGCGTTACGCAGCGTTTTCACTTCGCCACGGCCGCCCCAGCGCACCAGCAGAGGGGTAAAGGGCTGCAGGCAGCCCTTTAGATTGGAACGGCGGCTGCGCGCGCCTTTAGCCAGCAAACGCACCCGCCCATGGCCTTCGGTAAACAGATCCAGCATCAGGCTGGTTTCACTGTACGGTCGCCCGTGCAGGACGAAGGCGCGCTCCCAGCCATCCATTGGAGCGTTTACTTCAGATCGTCGACATAACCCAGGCTACGCAGCGCACGTTCGTCGTCCGCCCAGCCGGATTTCACTTTCACCCACAGTTCCAGATGCACTTTCGCGTCAAACATCTGTTCCATATCCTGGCGGGCTTCAATGCCGATGGTTTTAATCTTCGATCCCTTGTTGCCGATGACCATTTTCTTCTGGCCTTCACGCTCGACCAGGATCAGGCCATGCACGTCGTAACCGCCGCGATCGTTCGGCACGAACTGCTCGATCTCCACCGTTACCGAGTACGGCAGTTCTTCGCCCAGGAAACGCATCAGCTTCTCGCGGATGATTTCCGACGCCATAAAGCGTTGTGAGCGATCGGTGATGTAGTCTTCCGGGAAGTGGTGCTCCGCTTCCGGCAGCAGCTTGTGCACGATGCCCGCGATAGTGTCGACGTTCATCCCTTTCTCGGCGGAGATGGGCACCACGTCGAGGAAGTTCATCTGTTGGCTGAGGAACGCGATATGCGGCAACAGCTTGGATTTGTCGGTAACGTTGTCGACCTTGTTGATCGCCAGCAATACCGGGCACTTCAGGCTGCGCAACTTGTTGACCACCATTTCGTCGTCGGCGGTCCAGTTGGTGCCTTCAACCACGAAGATCACCAGCTCGACGTCACCGATCGAGCTGCTGGCCGCGCGGTTCATCAACCGGTTGATGGCGCGTTTTTCTTCGATATGCAGGCCCGGGGTATCGACGTAGATGGCCTGATAGGCCCCCTGGGTGTCGATGCCCATGATGCGGTGGCGGGTAGTCTGCGGTTTACGCGAGGTGATGGAGACTTTCTGCCCCAGCAGCTGGTTCAGCAACGTGGATTTGCCCACGTTGGGACGGCCGACTATCGCAATAAAACCACAGTGTTGTTTTTCTTCGCTCATTCAAGCTCCAGCTTTTTCAGCGCTTGTTCCGCTGCCGCCTGCTCGGCTTTACGGCGGCTTGAGCCGGTGCCCACCACGGGCTCGCTCAAACCACTCACCTGACAGTGGATGGTAAACTCCTGATCGTGCGCTTCACCGCGAACCTGCACCACCAGATAAGAAGGCAACGGCAGATGACGACCTTGTAAAAACTCCTGCAAGCGGGTTTTCGGGTCTTTCTGCTTATCACCGGGGCTGATTTCGTCCAACCGGCTGCGATACCAGTCCAAAATCAGGCGTTCGACGGTTTGAATATCGCTATCCAGGAACACGCCGCCAATCAATGCCTCCACCGTATCCGCCAGGATTGACTCGCGGCGGAATCCACCACTTTTCAACTCGCCCGGCCCAAGACGCAGGCATTCACCCAGGTCAAACTCGCGCGCCATCTCCGCCAGCGTGTTGCCGCGCACCAATGTGGCGCGCATGCGGCTCATATCGCCCTCGTCTACGCGAGGAAAACGATGATAGAGCGCATTGGCGATGACAAAACTAAGAATAGAGTCACCCAGAAACTCAAGACGTTCATTGTGTTTACTGCTGGCGCTGCGGTGAGTCAATGCCTGCAGTAAGAGCTCCTGCTGTTGAAAAGTGTAGCCCAGCTTCCGCTGCAGCCTGTTTATTACGATGGGGTTCATGAGTTACCAATAGATCAAGAATGCGTCAAAAACTTGCAGCATACGGAACAGGCCTGCTTCGCCGAAAGCCAATCCAAAGCTGTTTCGTTTGCAGTGGCTCCCAACAGGGAGCCAACTTTTTATCGCTCGAGAAGGTATTCTACAACGAGTGGAAACATAATGCTGCGTTTATATACCCTTCGTCTTTCAGGTTGCGGCGGCGTTGGCTTCCCTTTTTCACCCCGGTCGCCTGGTTATCCAGGCTCCCGAAGATTCACTCGGTTGCCGCCTTGCCGCAGCATGAAAACTATTGGGTATGAAGACGCTATTAATGAATTCCACCGATCCGGCTGAATCTTACGCCGGTAGGCCATTCGCCTTCCTGCTTTTCAAAACTCATCCAGATGGCCGTGGCTTTACCCACCAGGTTTTTCTCCGGAACAAAGCCCCAATAACGGCTGTCGGCGCTGTTGTCGCGGTTGTCGCCCATCATGAAGTAATGGCCGGCCGGCACCACCCACTCCGCCAGCTGTTTGCCCGGCTGTTGGTAGTAAGCGCCCACCTGATCCTGCGTGCCCGGCACGGTCAGGATATGGTGCGTCACGTTGCCCAGCGTTTCCTGGCGTTCGCGCAGGCGAATGCCGCCCTGCGGCACGTTGTCGCTCAGCGGGATCGAGTAGAAGCCATTGCTGGCCTCGCCCATGCCGCTGCGGCTGAACAGCTGTACGAAATCGCTCGGCTGCGCGTCGTTATACGTCACCGCCAGCGCTTTATCGCAAGGCTGGCCGCTATCGCAAGACGGCTGAACGGTCACGCGCTTATTCACCGGATCGTAGCTCACGCGGTCGCCCGGCAGGCCGATTACGCGCTTGATATAATCCAGCTTCGGATCCAATGGGTATTTAAATACCGCAATATCGCCGCGTTTCGGATGCCCGGTTTCAATTAGCGTGGTCTGGGTAATAGGATCCTTAATGCCATAGGCATATTTCTCCACCAGAATAAAATCGCCAATCAGCAGCGTGGGCATCATTGAGCCGGAAGGGATCTGGAAGGGTTCGTAAATAAACGAACGCACCACAAAGACCAACAGCAATACCGGGAAAACCGACGCGCCGGTTTCCACCCAGCCCGGCTGCTTCGCCACCTTGGCCAGCGTTTTATCGTCTACAGCGCCCGCAGTCTGTGCATTGACCGCCGCAATTTTCTCGCGGCGGGCCGGCGCCCACTTGAAGCGCTCGAAGCACCAGATGATCCCGGTTATCAGCGTTGCCAGTGCCAGGATCAGGGCAAACATATTCGCCATGCAAACTCCCTCGTTACGCGAGCTTATCGCTCTTACTTGCCGTCTTTACCGACGTGCAGAATGGCCAGGAACGCCTCTTGCGGCAGTTCGACGTTGCCGACCTGCTTCATGCGTTTCTTACCGTCTTTCTGTTTCTGCAGCAGCTTTTTCTTACGGCTGACGTCGCCGCCGTAGCATTTAGCCAATACGTTCTTACGCAGCTGCTTCACGGTGGAGCGCGCAATGATGTGCGTGCCGATCGCCGCCTGGATCGCGATATCGAACTGCTGACGCGGGATCAGCTCTTTCATCTTCTCCACCAGCTCACGGCCACGGTACTGCGAGTTGTCGCGGTGAGTGATCAGCGCCAGCGCATCCACGCGCTCGTTGTTGATCAGCACGTCGACGCGCACCATGTCAGAAGTCTGGAAGCGTTTGAAGTTGTAATCCAGCGACGCGTAACCGCGTGAGGTGGACTTCAGACGGTCGAAGAAATCGAGCACCACTTCCGCCATCGGAATTTCGTAGGTCAGCGCCACCTGGTTGCCGTGGTAAACCATGTTGGTCTGCACGCCGCGTTTTTCGATACACAGGGTGATGACGTTGCCCAGGAATTCCTGCGGCATCAGCATATGGCACTCGGCGATCGGCTCGCGCAGTTCCTGAATGTTGTTCAACGGCGGCAGCTTGGACGGGCTGTCGACGTAGATGGTCTCTTTACTGGTGGTTTCCACTTCGTACACCACCGTCGGTGCGGTAGTGATCAGTTCCAGATCGTATTCACGCTCCAGACGCTCCTGAATGATTTCCATGTGCAGCAGGCCGAGGAAGCCGCAGCGGAAGCCGAAGCCCAGAGCGGTCGAACTCTCCGGCTCATAGAACAGGGAGGCGTCGTTGAGGCTCAGCTTGCCGAGCGCATCGCGGAAGGCTTCGTAATCGTCGGAGCTGATTGGGAACAGGCCCGCATACACCTGCGGCTTCACCTTTTTGAAGCCCGGCAGCGCTTTATCCGCCGGCTGGCGCGCCAGCGTCAGGGTATCGCCCACCGGGGCGCCGAGAATGTCCTTAATCGCACAAACCAGCCAGCCTACCTCGCCGCAGTTCAGCACGTCGCGGTCAACGCGCTTAGGCGTGAAGATGCCCAGACGATCGGCGTTATAGGTTTGGCCGGTGCTCATCACCTTGATCTTGTCGCCCTTGCGCAGCGTACCGTTCTTGACGCGCACCAGGGAGACCACGCCCAGGTAGTTATCGAACCAGGAATCGATGATCAACGCCTGCAGCGGCGCTTCCGGATCGCCTTCCGGCGGCGGGATGTCGCGCACCAGGCGCTCGAGCACCTCAGGCACGCCTACGCCGGTTTTGGCCGAGCAGCGCACCGCATCGGTGGCGTCGATGCCGACGATGTCTTCAATTTCCTGCGCAGCGCGATCGGGATCGGCGGCCGGCAGGTCAATCTTGTTCAACACCGGCACCACTTCCAGATCCATGTCCAGCGCGGTGTAACAGTTGGCCAGCGTCTGGGCTTCTACGCCCTGCCCGGCATCCACCACCAGCAGCGCGCCCTCGCAGGCCGCCAGCGAGCGGGAAACTTCGTAGGAGAAGTCCACGTGGCCCGGGGTATCGATAAAGTTGAGCTGGTAGGTTTGGCCGTCCGGCGCCTTGTAATCCAGCGTCACGCTTTGCGCCTTGATGGTGATGCCGCGCTCGCGCTCCAGATCCATAGAATCGAGCACCTGCGCGGCCATTTCACGTTCGGTCAAGCCGCCGCAGATTTGGATAATACGGTCGGACAGCGTCGACTTACCGTGGTCAATGTGGGCAATAATGGAGAAATTTCGTATATGCTTCATTATAAAAGTTTTTCTGCCTTGGTATTTCTGAATTACTCGCCTATAGAAACCCGCATGGACCTAAAGCGACAGTGAATGGGTTCGGCCGTCTTGCGCCTGAATCGCTGCATTCTACATGCCGTAACACTGAAAACCTAGCGATCGGTGCAGCGAAGGCACTCTATTATGCGCACTTTACCGTTACAGGGCGCCCGAGGTTATGAAAGAAGATGTTAACAAAGCCGGACGAAGCCGAAAGCGTTAACGACGGCGGCGAATACGGCGAAAAGCAAACCGCTAATACATAATGCCCGACAACGCAATAAACCCCTTCCTAAAACATTTAAAAATAATATCCATATCAATATGTTATGGTTTTATTTTTCGCACCGGGCTTTAGGAAAAAACCCATATACGCCGCCACCGCCCCTCGGCTAAAACGGGGGAGAACTCCGCGAAAAAACATGATATAGGGCACTACTATCGGCAGCCCGCCGGAGTTCACCAGCATATCTCTCGACGTTGATTGGAAGGTGCATAATGATCGATAAAGGGCAAATGCTGAGCCGGCACGATTTTTCCAAGGTCAACTGGGGTATTTTGGCAGCGGCAGCGCTGCTGCTAACCGCCGGCGCGGCATTGCTGATGCTGCCGCTGCTGAGCAACATGGACGAGAATGCGGTACTGACCTTGCTGCAAACCGGCGCGGCCACCATTTTACTCGGCTGTACCCTGCTGGCGCTGCGTCATTATTTGCGGCCGGCGCAGACCTACCGTTTATATGAGCACGGGGTGCGCGTGTTCAATGACCGCAGCCATAAAGAACGGTTTATCCCCTTCGAAAAGATTGACGATATCTACCGCTTCCGCAGCGGCCGCTGGTTCGGCGGGCTGCTTGACGTAACGGCCTTCCGCACCGGCGCGGATCAGCCCTGGTGCACCGTATTCAGCAACGTGGCGCACTCCTGGCGGCTGGCCGATACCCTCATCGACCAGCAAGTCCGGCAACGCGGGCCGCTGGCGCTCAATGCGCTGTATCGGGGGGAGATAGTGTCGTTCAACTGCCTTGGCTGCGGCGCACGCTGGCTGTGGCGTCTGCTGCTGGGCCAACGGCAAGGCGCAATGACGGAGACGCTGCGCCTGAGCGCCACCCTGCTGAGCACGCCATGGGGCGCCATTCCCATTGAGCAAATCCGGACGCTGGAGAAGCCTCCGCAGCACGGCGCCATCCGGCTGCTGGACGGCCAGGGCAACGCACTGTTTGCCATCGACTATTATTCGCTGCTGAACGCCGACCTGTTCGTGGCGCTGCTGGAGCATATGATCTACAACCGCATCCCCGCCTATCACAACCCGGCGATGACGCGGCAGCAGCTTTAAATCAGAGGGGAGTTTTCCGCCTGCACGCGCATCGCGCCCGGCGGTAAACCAATCTGCAACACGATAGGTTGGTAGTCGGCCTGTTCCCCCAAACGGTGCGCCAGGCTGCGCGCCAGCATAAAGGCCGCGCCGCCGCCAAGCAGAGCGCCGAGCGCCGCCGAGGCGTCGGTGCCCAGCCAGTATTGCAGCAAGCTGCCTCCGAGTATCATTCCCAACAGCGGCGTCAGGTAAACCAGCATGGCGGAACGCAGCAGGCTGCCTTCGGCGATGCCGACCTCAACACGTTGCCCAGGCTCAAGCGGCTGTTCAATGCGTACCTGCAGCTGATGCTCAGTTTCCGGCACCAGCTCGTTCAAGGCGCGCGCGCCACAGCCGGAGCGCGCTGTACAACTGCCGCAGCCGGCCTTAGGTTCACAGCGCAGCAAAGCTACGCCCTGTTGCCACGAAACGACCGTGGCCCACTCTTTCATCATTGGGGTGACACCTTGAAGGAAATGCTGTCGGCGATGCGCTTGGCCGTTCCCGGCGGCAGTTCGCCAACGATGGTGATCTCATTACCGTTGCGCACCTCGGTTTGAATGGTGCGCCGCCCCTGGCGATAGTACTGCTGCCCGGCGCCGCTGCCCGCGGGGCTGACGTTGACCGAGAAGCTGAACAAGCCGTCGCTGTAAAGCCGCGTTTCGACCGGCACGGAGACGTTAGGCAGTTTGCGGCGATTGCGCGCCACTTCGTCCACCCCGGCGGGTAACCAGCCGGTGCTCCAGCCCAGTTTGACATTTTCTATCGCCGGAAGCGACAGCAATGGCGGCAGATTCGCTTTGATCAACCCCTGCATCACGTTCTGCACATCCGCCCCGACCACAAACGAAATCACCCGATACTGCTCCAGGGTTTCGCCGTCGCGATCGAGCAAATCCACCCGCAGCGGCAGCTTGGTGTCTTCGTCCATCCAGACGATATAGCTGTAACGCGAGCCGTCGCGCGCCACGACCCGGATCACCTCACAGGGGCGATCGGAGATGCGGGTACTGCCGACGGAAATGAAGTCGTAATATTTGGCCAGGCGATCAAAATCGGCGTAAACGATCGCCGGCAGCGCATCGACGATATGATCGCCGGTCAGCGTGAACGGCTCGAGACCGGGTTCGAAATAACTGATCCCGTCGCCGCGCTGCAGCACTTCGCGGCGCGGGCCATCCATATGCAACAACTGGCCAAGTGGCTGTTTGTCTATCACCGCATGGCGATAGCGCAACGACTCGATACCCTGCTTGCTGATGCTGATATAGGCGAGTTCATAGTTGAGGGAACGGCTGGCGCTGCTCATTTGTTGCAATAACGCCCCGGACGCAGTTTGCTGCGCCGGGGCGATATTTGAGTAGAGCAGGCTGCCCGTCAATAGACAGACGGAGAACCAAATTTGCTTCATTACTGCTGTTGCATTCCTAAAGACTGAGTTCCGGGAACCTGAATCGCAGCCTGTTGCGGATTGCCGTGTTCAAGCTGCAGCTGATCTGAATGCAAACGACGTTGCAGCTCATAGTCTTGCAGCATCGCGTTTATGCGTTTGCGCTGTTCCTGCACCTGCTGCTGTTGGCCGCTGCCGGTGGAGAAGCTGTCGGCCGGCACGCCCAGGCTAACCGGCGACACCGGGCCCATGATCGGCAGCGTATTGAACGCCGGCGATTCAGCTGCACCCTGCTGCACGGCCGGCTGGTTGTAGTGCTGCACGCCGACGATCACCGCCAACGAAACACAGGCCGCCATACCAATCTGGGTAATCTGGCTCGCCCAGGGACGCACTTTGTCCCAGAACGGCATTTTCTGCCAGGTGTGAGGTTGCGGCTGAGACTCCTGAACGACGGAAGGAACCAGGCGTGCAGGTTCTTTCTCAAGTGCAGCGGCAACACGATCTGCGATATCGAAATGCATGACTTGTCCGATATCACCCCGTAGCGTGTCACGTATCAGGTGATAGCTCTGCCAGCTTTGTTGAAGCGTTCGATCTTGTGACAGCGAACTCATCAGCTCGCTATCGAACGATTCCCCATCCATCAGAGCGGAAAGCTTTTCTTTCTGCATGACTAAGTACCCTTCCTGTGCCCGCCATTGCTAACGCTGGATCAGCGGTTGAACTTTATTATCGATAGCCTCCCGGGCGCGGAAAATACGCGAACGTACGGTTCCGACCGGGCAATCCATGATGGCAGCTATCTCTTCGTAGCTTAGACCATCCAACTCCCGCAGGGTAATCGCCATGCGAAGATCCTCGGGGAGAGACTCAATGGTACGGAAAACTATCTGTCTCAGCTCTTCTGACAACATTAAGTTCTCAGGGTTCGAAATTTCTTTCAATGCGCCCGCACTTTCGTAATTTTCCGCATCATTGGCATCCACATCACTGGATGGCGGACGGCGCCCCTGAGCAACCAGATAATTCTTTGCCGTATTCACGGCGATTCGATACAACCAGGTATAGAAAGCGCTATCCCCACGGAATGATTCCAGTGCGCGATAGGCTTTGATAAACGACTCCTGCACCACATCAGGCACGTCGCCCTGCGGCACATAGCGGGAAACGAGGCTCGCAACCTTATGCTGGTAACGCACTACCAGTAAGTTAAACGATTTCTGATCGCCCTTTTGGACCCGCTCTACCAGAACTTGATCCGTTAACTGCTCGCTCATCCGAGGTAAATTCTCCCCAAATCCGTCTCCACGCGTAAAATTGTACTGCCAGCCATACATTGTTTTCCTGAGCAAGCACTCGCTTGGAGTTCATATAGAACATGAAGTTCCATATCGCCATTGTTTTTTCTATCGATGTGTCCCATCCGTGGCTTTTGCCCGGACAAGTAGGCTAACATGATTTTCACTCTTCTTCTGCACACATCATACGTTATGCAACCATCATCTGAACATGTTAGCGATGTACTGATTGTCGGCAGCGGTGCCGCCGGCCTGTCACTGGCCCTACGTTTGGCGCAGCACTGCAAGGTTACCGTACTCAGCAAGGGGCCGCTCAACGAAGGCGCTACATTTTATGCCCAAGGCGGGATCGCCGCGGTGTTTGACGAGACGGACAGCATTGCCTCACACGTTGATGACACTTTGATTGCCGGAGCCGGCCTGTGTGACAAAGACGCCGTCGAGTTTATCGCCGGCAATGCGCGCCATTGCGTGCAGTGGCTTATCGATCAGGGGGTGTTGTTCGATACCGAGATCAATGCCCAGGGTGAAGAACATTATCACCTGACGCGTGAAGGCGGCCATAGCCATCGCCGCATTCTGCACGCCGCCGACGCTACCGGTAAGGAAGTAGAGACTACGCTGGTGGGGAAAGCAAGCGCTCACCCCAATATTTGCGTCATGGAGCGCCGCAACGCGGTCGATTTGATCACCTCGAACAAGGTCGGCCTGCCGGGCACCCGCAGAGTAGTGGGCGCCTACGTTTGGAACCGCGAGCTGGAGCGGGTGGAAACCTACCGCGCCAAAACGGTGGTGCTGGCCACCGGCGGCGCGGCCAAGGTGTATCAATACACCACCAACCCGGACATCTCTTCCGGCGACGGCATCGCCATGGCCTGGCGCGCCGGTTGCCGGGTGGCCAACCTCGAGTTCAACCAGTTCCACCCGACCTGCCTGTTCCACCCGCAGGCGCGCAACTTTCTGCTGACCGAAGCGCTGCGCGGCGAAGGCGCCTGGCTGAAACGCCCGGACGGCAGCCGTTTTATGCCGGACTTCGACCCGCGCGGCGAGCTGGCCCCGCGCGATATCGTCGCCCGCGCCATCGACCATGAAATGAAACGCCTCGGCGCCGACTGCATGTACCTGGACATCAGCCATAAACCGGCCGAATTCATCACTCAGCACTTCCCGATGATCCACGAAAAGCTGCTGACGCTGGGCTTCGATCTGACCAGGCAGCCAATCCCCATCGTTCCGGCGGCGCACTACACCTGCGGCGGCGTGATGGTCGATCAGCACGGCCGCACCGATCTCGACGGGCTGTACGCCATCGGCGAAGTCAGCTACACCGGCCTGCACGGCGCCAACCGCATGGCGTCGAACTCGCTGCTGGAGTGCCTGGTCTACGGCTGGTCGGCGGCGGAAGATATTATGAAGCGCCTGCCGTTTATCCAGTTGGCCAAACGGTTGCCGCAGTGGGATGAAAGCCGGGTAGACGATGCGGATGAACGGGTGGTGATCCAGCACAACTGGCACGAGCTGCGGCTGTTCATGTGGGACTACGTCGGCATTGTGCGCACCACCAAGCGGCTCGAGCGCGCGCTGCGGCGCATCAATACCCTGCAGGCGGAGATAGACGAGTATTACGCCAATTTCCGCATCTCCAACAACCTGCTGGAGCTGCGCAACCTGGTGCAGGTGGCCGAACTGATCGTGCGCAGCGCCATGGCGCGCAAGGAGAGCCGCGGGTTGCATTATACGCTGGACTACCCGGATCTGCTGCCGGAGGCGCTGCCCACTATCCTGCAACCCTGATAAATGCATCGCGGGCGCCGGCAAGGCGCCCTTTTTATCTCAGTGAAACAGATAGAACTCGGTAATCAGCCGGCGGAAACCTTCGGTATAGCTGCCATCGGCCTGTTTGATCGCCAATCGCTGCTCCTGCAGCTGCGCCGGTTGGCGCGTCAACGCCAGCAACACCCGATGCAGCGGGGTGTCGGCGCGATCGCTGACGTTCAGCCTGGCGGCGGTGCGCCAGCCTTGCTGGTGCGCCTGGCTTTCGAAGGCGGTGCCGATGCCGTGGGGCAATATCACGCAAAAGCAACCCTGTTCGCTAATCAGCTGCGCGGCGCACGCCAGCAGGGCGTCGTGGGTCAGGGTTTCGGTATAGCGCGCGTTATGGCGCGCCTGGTCACGGCAGGCCACCGCCGGCTCGAAATACGGCGGGTTGCTGACTATCAGATCATACTGAGCAGCGTGCCGTTCAGCGTAGTGATGGATATCCTGCGCATGTACCCTGATGCGCTGCGGCCACGGAGATCCCGCCACATTTTCGCGCGCTTGGGCGGCGGCGGCTTCGTCCAGCTCCACTGCGTCGATGGTCACCTCATCGGCCGAACGCTGCGCCAGCATCAGTGCGATCAGCCCGCTGCCGCTGCCGATATCCAGCACCCGCCGCGCCTGCGCCAGCGGCGCCCAGGCGCCAAGCAGCACGCCGTCGGTGCCCACTTTCATCGCACAGCGATCGTGAGCAACAAAAAATTGCTTAAAGGTAAAACCGCCGCGGCGCGGGGTGAAATTTGCTTTCGTTTGATTGCTCACTGTGACCACCTGGCTATAAAACTGGCGTAGCATAAGGCAATCTGATTTATGGGAAAAGAGATGCTTTCCGCTTAAATAGGTGAAGATCGCGGCCAACCCGTCTATAATCGGCGCCCCAAGTAGAGGTAGACCATGACAGCAACCAATTTTTCCGAACTCGAACTCGATGAACGCCTGATCCTCGCGCTGCGCGATAAAGGCTACGATCGCCCTACCGCCATTCAGGCCGAAGCTATCCCGCCGGCGATGGACGGACGCGACGTATTAGGTTCGGCTCCGACCGGCACCGGCAAAACCGCCGCATTCTTGCTGCCCGTTTTGCAGCATCTGCTGGATTTCCCACGTAAGAAGTCCGGCCCACCGCGCGTTCTGATCCTTACCCCGACGCGTGAGCTGGCGATGCAGGTGGCCGATCAGGCGCGTGAATTGGCTGCTCATACCTCACTGGATATCGCCACCATCACCGGCGGCGTGGCCTATATGAACCACGCGGAAGTGTTCAGCGAAAACCAGGACGTGGTGGTCGCCACCACCGGCCGCCTGCTGCAGTACATTAAAGAAGAGAACTTCGACTGCCGCGCGGTGGAAACCCTGATCCTCGACGAAGCCGACCGCATGCTCGACATGGGCTTTGCGCAGGACATCGAAACCATCTCCGCCGAGACCCGCTGGCGCAACCAGACGCTGCTGTTCTCCGCCACGCTGGAAGGCGAGGCGATCCGCGAATTCGCCGAACGCATCCTGAAAGAGCCGGTGGAAGTGGAAGCCGATCCGTCGCGCCGCGAACGCAAGAAAATCCTGCAGTGGTACTACCGCGCCGACGACGTGCAGCATAAAACCGCCCTGCTGGTACACCTGCTGAAGCAACCGGACGTGCAGAAATCGGTGATCTTCGTGCGCAAACGCGAGCGCGTGCATGAGCTGGCCACCTGGCTGCGCGAAGCGGGCATCAACACCTGCTACCTCGAAGGCGAAATGGTGCAGGCCAAGCGCAACGAAGCGGTAAAACGCATGATGGACGGCCGGGTTAACGTGCTGGTCGCCACCGACGTTGCCGCCCGTGGCCTGGATATCCTCGATATCACCCACGTGTTCAACTTCGACATGCCGCGCACCGCAGACACCTATCTGCACCGCATTGGCCGTACCGGCCGCGCCGGCCGCAAAGGCACCGCCATCTCGCTGGTGGAAGCGCACGACCACCTGCTGCTGGGCAAGGTGGGCCGTTACCTGAACGAACCGCTGAAACCGCGGGTGATCGACGAACTGCGGCCGAAAACCAAGGTGCCGAGCGAGAAGAGCAACGGCAAACCTTCGAAGAAGGTGCTGGCCAAGCGCGCGGAAGACAAGGTGAAAAACAAAGAAAAGGCCAAGGTGAAAGTACGCCACCGCGATGCCAAAAACGTCGGCAAGCGTCGGCAGGCCAAGGCCAAGCCGGAAGGAAACGGCGCGGAATAACGCCGGACTGCACTGAAGAAACCGCCTTTGCAGGCGGTTTTTTTATGCCGGCTTATTGCTGCGCGTAGTGCGTCGCCAGGCGCTGGCCCTTCAGCCAGCCGTCCAGTTCGCGGTAGCCCGCCCTCAGCTCTTCGTTCTGCAGGTGCGCCGGTGTCTGCGAGAAGTAAAACTGAAAATTCATCCCCTGCCGATTGCGCGCGCGGGCGTCCGCCCCGGCCTGCAACAGCATCAACGCCAGGCGCGGCGCATTGATTTTCGCCGCCAGATGCAGCGGCGTATCCCCCAGACGATCGCTTAGCGTGGCGTCCGCCCCCGCCGCCAACAACAGCCGCAGCTGTTCCTCGCGCCCGGCCAGCACCGCCGCCGCCAATGGCGTGGCGCCGGTGACGGTATTGCGCGCGTTGAGCGCGGCGCCCCGTTTCAGCAGGCTACGCAGGTATTGCGCATCCTGCAGCGTGGCGGCGGTATGCAACGCACTGTTACCGTCCAACCCGGGGGCTGCGGCATCGCTCCCCAGCTCAAGCAGCGCCTGCACGCTCTGCGGTTGTTGCGACAGCATCGCCCACTGCAGTAACGTGACCTGCCGGTCGCCCTGCTCATGCAAACGCGCCTGGGTAGCCTGCGCGGCAATTTCCGCCGCGTCGCCCCGCGCCACCGCCTGAGCCAGCGCCCGGTTGCTGCGGCCGTCGAACGGCGATGTTTCCTGCTTCATCTGTTGCTCCTTAGCCATCATCAGCAAACCGGCGACCGCGATCGGCGCCAACAGAGCGGCCGCCAGCCCCTGCCGCAGGCGCCGCCTTTCAGGCATTAGCCTTCGCCTCCCACGGCTTTTGCTCCGCCATCGAACCGATCACTTTATCGATGCCGTGCGCCGTCAGGCTGCGATCCAGATGCTTGCTCGGCCGCCAGTCGTCTATGCCGCTCAGGGTATCACCGTTGGCCAGCGTGATGTTGTGCCCGATGGCGTCCGGGATCAGCGAGGTCGATTCCTGCGTGCTGGTCAGCATGTCATATTGCTCGCTGTAGCGGCGAATGCCGCCGGCTTCCGCATCCCGCTTGGCGGCAGCGGGATCGATGCCCAGACGGTTCAGCGTGTAGTCAGACACGCCGGCCGCATTAAAGGTCACCGCCACGGTGCCGGTCGCCAGTGCTGCCGTGGCCGCCAGGCCGCCGCCAAGCGAGTGGCCGGCGATCGCCAGCGCTCCGCCGAACGCCGCCTTGGCGGTTTTGGCTACCGCCACCGCCTGATTGTATTGCACATCGTCATAGCCGGTAGCCTGGCGTACGTTGCTCAGCCAATCACGCCAGTCGTTAGTGCCGGCGAACGCCAGCACATACTGATTGTCGTCGCTGTAGATACCTGCCTGGAAGCCCGAGGCCGCATCGTGCAAGCTGGCCGGATCGATACCGGCGCCAAGCAGCGCACTGTCGCTCAGGCGGGTAAATCCGGCTACGCCCTGGCCATTCAGGCTGTAAACGTCCTTGGCCAACAGCGCCAGCGCATAATCCCCCTGTTGCGATTGCTGCCCGCGGCTCACGCCCGGGCTGGCCGCCGGGGCAGCCGCCGCCGAGATATCGCTGACCAGCGAATCGAGCAGGTTGCGGGCGTTCATGCCGTTTTGTGAAAATGCGGCCGCCGGTGCCTGCGCCCCTGGCGTTTCAACCGGCGGCGCGGGCCTTGCCGCTTCGGGCTGCGCGCGCACTGCTGCAGGCGGCATCGCCACCGGGGATACCGCAGAGGTAAAGCTTAAAGACATACTCATGCCGACTCCTTGTCGATAGACTTGATCTACACAGCAACCAAATGGATGCTGCTGTAGCTATCGGCAGGTCGGAGGAGTTCTGTAATGCGGGGAATTATCTTTGCGCGGAATGTGATCCGGATTCAATTTCCAGATCGCCGCCAATAAGAAAGGGAGCCGAAGCTCCCCCGTTGGCTGCGCCGCCGCTTACAGGCTTTCTGTAAAGGTACGGGCGATAACGTCGCGCTGCTGTTCTGGCGTCAGCGAGTTGAAGCGCACCGCATAGCCGGAAACGCGAATAGTCAGCTGCGGGTATTTTTCCGGATGCTTCACCGCATCCTCCAGCGTTTCACGACGCAGCACGTTGACGTTCAGGTGCTGGCCGCCTTCCACGCGCACGGTCGGTTGCATTTCCAACGGCACTTCGCGGTATTCGATCTGGCCCAGATCGCTCACCGGCACCACCTGATCTTCCGCGTAGTTCGCCTTGGCGCACACGCAGCGGGCTTCCGCTTTTTCGTCATCCAGCAGCCAGAAAGAATTCACCAGCGCCTGGTCCTTCGCTTTGGTAATTTGAATACCGGTAATCATTTTGTTGCCTCCGTACAAGGGCGAAAAATTCTACTTCGTAAAAAACCCAATTCTGGTTTCGGCCATTTGGTAAAACCATTGTTGTCTTGTTGTTCTGTATACCAGCCTGGCCGGGTCAATTCTTTGATTAAAGTCAATTTTTTCTGGGTGACCATGGTGATGGCCAAGGCAAATTTCTGTTTTATATCAATTTTCCGCTGCGGACCTGAAGCAATTATTTTTGTAAAATTTCAAAAATAATTGCATGGTCGCGAGCGGTGACAACATGAAAAGCGGGTTTCGCTACGGAGAGCGAAACGGTAAGCTATGCCCGATGAATTGCTAACGAAAACAAAGGAGAGCGTTTATGTCTACCTCCCTCACCTGGCATGACGTTATCGGCAAAGAAAAAGAGCAGCCCTATTTTGTTGAAACGCTCGCCTTTGTTGCCGCTGAACGCCAGGCCGGTAAGACCATTTATCCACCGCAGAAAGATGTGTTCAACGCCTTCCGTTTCACCGAACTGGCGGACGTAAAAGTGGTGATCCTCGGCCAGGATCCTTATCACGGCCCCAATCAGGCCCACGGTCTGTCTTTCTCGGTGCGCCCCGGCGTGCCGGCGCCGCCATCGCTGGTGAACATGTACAAAGAGCTGGCGACCGATATTCCCGGCTTTGAACGCCCGAACCACGGCTACCTGCAAAGCTGGGCCGAACAGGGCGTGCTGTTGCTCAATACGGTGCTGACCGTTGAAGGCGGCCGCGCGCATTCGCACGCCAACCTGGGCTGGGAAACCTTCACCGACAAAGTGATCGCCGCGCTGAATGAAAATCGCGAAGGGGTGGTGTTCCTGCTGTGGGGCTCGCATGCGCAGAAGAAAGGCAACTTTATCGATCGTCAGCGCCATCACGTGCTGAAAGCGCCGCACCCTTCGCCGCTGTCCGCGCACCGCGGCTTCCTCGGCTGCCGCCATTTCTCCCAGGCCAATCAGCTGCTGGAACAGCAGGGGCTGAAGCCGATCGATTGGCTGCCACAGCTGCCGCAGGAATAATCCGGACGCAAAAAAGGCACCCTCAGGTGCCTTTCTTTATGATGCTGACGGTACTATCAGGCCTTGGCTTTGGAAACCGCGACCATCGCCGGGCGCAACAGGCGGCCGTTCAGCGTATAGCCTTTTTGCATCACCATCATCACGTGGTTCGGCTGGTGATCGGCGGACTCCATCAGGCTCATCGCCTGGTGCACTTCCGGATTGAACGGCACGTTGACGTCGCCGACGATCTCGATGCCGTACTTGCGCACCACGTCCTGCAACGACTTCAGCGTCAGCTCGATGCCTTCGATCATCGCCGCCAGCTCAGGGTTGTTCTTATCCGCCAGCTCCAGCGCGCGCTCCAGGTTATCGAGCACCGGCAGCAGATCGCCGGAGAATTTTTCCAGCGCGAACTTGTGCGCTTTCTCGATATCCAGTTCGGTGCGGCGACGGACGTTCTCCATCTCCGCCTTGGCGCGCAGCAGGCTATCGCGTTCATGTTGCTGAGCTTCAGCCAGTTGAGCTTCCAGCTCGGCAATGCGCTCATCACGCAGATCGACGCCCTCCGCCGCTTCCGGCAGCACTTCCCCGTGCTGGGCCTGCTGTTCCATTTCTTCCGAGACTTGCTCGTTTGGCGTCTTCTGTTCTTTACTACTCATGAATATCTCCGCGTTTTAGCATTAATCTCGCAACTTGGCTTATTATGGGGATCAAAACCGGGGTTTCAAGTCAACCGGTCACAATGTGGGGCATAAACTGGCTCCGGTGAGGAAAATCACAACAATGAATAAAAAATTCGCCTGTATTGGCATTGTTGGCCACCCGCGTCACCCTTCGGCGCTGGCAACGCACGAGATGCTGTTCCACTGGCTGGTCGCCCGCGGCTATTCGGTGATGGTAGAACGGCAAATCGCCCAGGATTTGGCGCTGAAAGACGCCGTGACCGGCAGCCTGGCGGACATCGGCCAGCGCGCCGATCTGGCGGTGGTGGTCGGCGGCGACGGCAACATGCTCGGCGCCGCACGCGTGCTGGCGCGCTACGACATCAAGGTGATCGGGGTGAACCGCGGCAACCTGGGGTTCCTCACCGATCTCGATCCCGACAACGCGCTGCAGCAATTGGCGGACGTGCTGGAGGGCGAATACATCGATGAACAGCGCTTCCTGCTGGAAACCATCGTGCACAAAGAGCACCAGCAGTGCCGCATCAGCACCGCCATCAACGAAGTGGTGTTGCACCCCGGCAAGGTGGCGCACATGATCGAATTCGAAGTGTATATCGACGATCGTTTCGCGTTCTCCCAGCGTTCCGACGGCCTGATCATCGCCACTCCGACCGGCTCCACCGCCTATTCGCTCTCCGCCGGCGGGCCGATCCTCACCCCATCGCTGGAGGCCATCGCGCTGGTGCCGATGTTCCCGCACACCCTCTCCGCCCGGCCGCTGGTGATCAACGGCGACAGCACCATCCGGCTGAAGTTTTCGCAGATCGGCAGCGACCTGGAAATCAGCTGCGACAGCCAGATCGCACTGCCTATTCAGGAAGGCGAAGAGGTATTGATACGCCGCAGTGATTTCCACCTGAATCTTATTCACCCCAAGGACTACAGCTATTTCAATACGTTAAGCACAAAATTGGGCTGGTCAAAAAAATTGTTCTAAAAACCTCGTCAGCCACTTTACTGTATATAAAACCAGTTTATACTGTATGAAACTACAGTTATGTGTTTATACACAGGAAGGTTCCCATGCTGGCGCAATTGACCATCAGCAATTTTGCTATCGTTCGTGAGTTGGAAATTGATTTTCAACCGGGCATGACGGCGATTACCGGTGAAACCGGCGCCGGCAAATCCATCGCCATCGACGCGCTGGGCCTGTGCCTCGGCAACCGCGCCGACGGCAACGTGGTGCGCCTGGGAGCCCCCCGCGCCGACATCTGCGCCCGTTTCTCGCTGGCGGACACCCCCTCCGCCCGCGAATGGCTGGAGCAGAACCAGCTGGACGACAGCAACGAATGCCTGCTGCGCCGCGTGATCAACGCCGACGGCCGCTCACGCGGCTTTATCAACGGCACCGCGGTGCCGCTGTCGCAGCTGCGCGAGCTGGGCCAACGCCTGATCCAAATTCACGGCCAGCACGCCCACCAGCTGCTGCTCAAACCGGAACACCAAAAAGAGCTGCTCGACGCCTACGCAGACGAACCCGCCCTGCTGGCGGCGATGCGCCTGGCCTACCAGCGCTGGCACCAGAGCTGCCGCGAGCTGGCGCACCATCAGCAGCAGTCCATCGAACGCGAGGCCCGCAGGCAGTTGCTGCAGTATCAACTCAAAGAGCTGAACGAATTCGCACCGCAGGCCGGGGAGTTCGAGCAAACCGACGCGGAGTACAAGCGCCTGGCCAACAGCGGCCAGTTGCTGACCCTCAGCCAGCAAACCCTGCAGCTGCTGGCCGACGACGAAGAACACAACATGCTCAGCCAGCTCTACAGCGCCAGGCACCTGGTGATTGAGCTGGCCGGCATGGACGAAAAGCTGAACGGCCTGCTGGAGATGCTGGAAGAGGCTTCGATTCAGATCAGCGAGGCCAGCGACGAACTGCGCCACTACGCCGATCGCATGGATCTGGACCCAAATCGCCTGCACGAGCTGGAGCAACGCCTGTCGCGCCAGATCAACCTGGCGCGCAAGCACCATGTCGCGCCCGAGGAACTGCCGCAGCTGCATCAGCAGTTGCTGGATGAACAGCAGCTGCTGTCGCAACAGGAAAGCGACCACGAGCACCTCAACGAAGCCGTTACCCTGCACCATCAGCAGGCGCTGGCGCTGGCGGAACAATTGCACGCGAAGCGCCAGCACTATGCGACCGAGTTGACCGCGCTTATCACCGACAGCATGCAGGCACTCTCGATGCCGCACGGCAAATTCAACATTGAGGTGCGCTTCGAGCCGCAATACCTGAGCGCCGAAGGCGCCAGCCGCAGCGAATTTTGCGTCTCCACCAACCCGGGCCAGCCGCTGCAGCCGTTGGCGAAGGTGGCTTCCGGCGGCGAACTGTCGCGCATCGCGCTGGCCATCCAGGTGATCACCGCCCGCAAGATGGAAACCCCGGCGCTGATTTTCGACGAAGTGGACGTGGGCATCAGCGGGCCGACCGCCGCCATTGTCGGCCGGCTGCTGCGCCAGCTTGGCGAATCCACCCAGGTGATGTGCGTGACGCACCTGCCGCAGGTGGCGGGCTGCGGGCATCAGCATCTGTTTGTCAGCAAACAAACCGACGGTACCGAAACCGAAACGCAGATGGCGCCGCTGGATAAACGCGCCCGTTTGCAGGAGCTGGCGCGCCTGCTCGGCGGCAGCGAAGTGACCCGAAATACCCTGGCCAACGCGAAAGAGCTGCTTGCTGCATAAAAAAGCTCAACTTTTTCACTTTCCCGAGGTCTGACTTTGGCGCTGTTTGCCCAATAGATTTCAAGATGCGCCAAAGCGGCAGCCGAACGCATCCTCGTGAACCCGGTCAACCAAGTGACGGGCGTCAGCGAGAGCGGCCAACGCCGCTACAACTTGAAAGATGAAGGGCTACCCAATAGATTTCGAGCTGCAGCAAGGCGGCAATCGAGTGAATCCCCGGGAGCTTAGCCAACTAAGTGACTGGGGTGAACGAGTGCGGCCAACGCCGCTACAACTTGAAAGATGAAGGGCTACCCAATAGATTTCGAGCTGTAGCAAGGCGGCAATCGAATGAATCCCCGGGAGCTTAGCCAACTAAGTGACTGGGGTGAACGAGTGCGGCCAACGCCGCTACAACTTGAAAGATGAAGGGTATAAAGGTTTCCAACGGCTGCAAGGTCTATTATCATCGGCATCCTATGCCCTAAAGGAATGTGATTACTATGCGCTGTAAAACGCTGACTGCTGCCGCTGTGGTTCTTGTGATGCTGACTGCAGGCTGTTCTACTTTTGAAAAGGTGGTTTATCGGCCTGACATCAACCAGGGGAACTACCTGACGTCGACCGACGTGGCGAAAATCCAAAAAGGTATGACCCAGCAACAGGTTGCTTACACATTGGGCACGCCAATGCTGCAAGACCCGTTCGGTACTCAGACGTGGTTCTATGTGTTCCGCCAGCAACCTGGCCATGAAGATATTACCCAGCAAACCCTGACGCTGACCTTCGACAGCGCAGGCGTGCTGACCGATATTCAGAACAAACCGGCGCTGACCAAGCAATAGGCGCAGGAACTATCGTCCGGCCCCTGAGGGACGAATCAGGTTCTTCATGACAGTCACAGGCTGCAACTCGGAAGATAAAATTCTGATAAAAAATAAGGCGCTGAATGCGCCTTATTTTTTTGCCTGCTCCGCCCGCTGGCGGCGCAGTTCTTTGGGATCGGCAATCAGCGGCCGGTAAATCTCCACCCGGTCGCCGTCGCTCAGCACATCGCCCAGCTTGGCCGGGCGGCTGTAGATGCCCAGCTTGTTGCTCTGCAGATCGATATCCCGGCGCAATTCCAGCAACCCTGAGGCCTGAATCGCCTGCTCAACGTTGCTGCCTTCGGCCAGTTTTACCTTGCGCAGGTACTGACGCTCCGGCAAGGCGTACACCACCTCGACCTGGATCTCAGACACTGTAAACCTCTTTTGCCCGCTGGGTGAAAGCCTGCACCATACTGCCCGCCAGCTCTTTGAATACCTTGCCGAACGCCAGCTCAATCAGCTTATTGGTGAATTCAAAATCCAGATGCAGCTCAACCTTGCAGGCCTCTTCGCTCAGCGGCGTGAACTGCCAGCCGCCCATCAGCTTGCGGAACGGGCCGTCGACCAGCTGCATGTTGATGCTCTGGTTATCCAGCAGCGTGTTGCGCGTGGTGAAGGTTTTGCTGATACCGGCCTTGGCGACGTCTACCGCGGCGGTCATCTCGTTATTGGACGCGTTAATCACCCGGCTGCCGGTGCAGCCAGGCAGAAAATCGGGGTAAGAATCAACATCGTTAACCAACTGGTACATCTGCTCGGCGCTGAACGGCACTAACGCAGATCGACTGATCTGGGGCATATCATTTCCTGTAAGACACAAAACGTACAGATGATACCATTTATCTATCGGCAAACAAAAAATCTGCTACGCAACGGATAGGTCAAAAATGCGAAAAATTGCGCAGGTGCTGAACGGGAAAGGATTTCTTTCGCTGACGCATCCAGTATAATGAACGCACTATGACAAAGAAAAAAGCACACAAACCCGGTTCCGCCACCATTGCTCAAAACAAGCGCGCGCGTTTCGAATACTCCATTGAGGAAGAGTTCGAGGCGGGTCTGTCGCTGCAAGGGTGGGAAGTTAAATCGCTGCGTGCCGGCAAAGCTAACCTCAGCGACAGCTACGTTACCTTCCGTGACGGTGAAGCCTATCTGTTTGGCGCCACCATCAGCCCGCTTAACGTCGCCTCAACGCACGTGGTATGCGATCCGACGCGCACCCGCAAACTGCTGCTGAACAGGCGCGAGCTGGACACCCTGCTTGGCCGCGTAAACCGCGAAGGTTACACCGTGGTGGCCCTGTCCATGTATTGGAAAAATGCCTGGAGCAAGGTCAAAATCGGCGTAGCCAAGGGCAAGAAAGAACACGATAAGCGCGATGACATCAAAGATCGTGAATGGCAGACGGCGAAAGCCCGTATCATGAAGCACGCCAACCGATAAGCCTCTGGCTTAACGAGGTAAACTTCTGGTATACTGCACAAAGTTACTTGGGGCTGATTCTGGATTCGACGGGATTTGCGAAGCCCTAGGAGCATGCCGAGGGGCGGTTGGCCTCGTAAAAAGCCGCAAAAAAATAGTCGCAAACGACGAAAACTACGCCCTAGCAGCTTAATACCCTGCTAAGAGCCCTCTCTCCCTAGCCTCCGCTCTTAGGACGGGGATCAAGAGAGGTCAAACCCAAAAGAGATCGCGTGGATGTCCTGCCTGGGGCTGAAGCGTTAAATCCAATCAGGCTAGTTTGTTAGTGGCGTGTCCATCCGCAGCTGACCGGCGAATGTAAAGATTGGACTAAGCATGTAGTGCCGACGGTGTAGTAATTTCGGACGGGGGTTCAAATCCCCCCAGCTCCACCAAATAGGTCACCGGTGATACCAGATAGATCCGGCGATAATAGCGAAAAAGCCCGCATACCACCTAGGTTTGCGGGCTTTTTTGTGTCTGTAGTAGTCCGAGAACATCCAGCTAAATCCGGTGATTATTGGTATACGTTTAGGTATACGTTAAAATGTATGCCATAAACGTATACCAATTATGGAAGAACCCTTGCATGGCGCGGACTACACGCCCCTTTGTAAGCACACCCGTTCTAGTTCTTCCACACACTTTTTGAGAGTTTCGATTTTTCAGCCATCAGCCGGTACTCTTCTGGCGTCAGGTTGTTCAGTGATTCATGAGGCCGCTCGCCGTTATATTCAGTCAGCCAGCGCTCCGTAATTTCCCGCGCTTCATTCAGGGTTCTGAACACCCGATATGTCCGGTTAAAACGCTCAATAAAAGCATTCTGCGTCGGCTCTCCCGGCTTGATAAATTCCAGCAACACACCATGTTCTTCGACCCATTGCGCCAGTGCCAGTGAGACCAGTTCGGGCCCGTTATCCATCCACATCTTCAGCGGATAGCCGCGGTTTGCCACTATCCTGCCCAGCACTCTCACGACGCGTTGCGCCGGGATATTCAGGTCAATTTCTATCGCCGGCGCTTCACGGTTAAAATCACCCACCACGTTGAAGGTCCGGAAGCGTCTGCCACAGATCAGCGCATCATGCATAAAATCGATGGACCAACTCTGGTTCGGTGTCTCCGGCGTGGCTAGTGGCAATGGGTTACGTACCGGCAGACGCTGTTTTCCTCTGCGACGAAAATTCAGTTTCAGCAGGCAGCAAATCCTGTGAATGCGTTTAGCCGGGCTTCTGGGGGATATCGCTTGAGGTAGCGGCCTAATGACTTAGGCCTTCTCCTTTTCCAGATAGTCGTCGGGGCTAAAATGGCCGTTACGGTGGCGGAAATTGTGGGCGAAACTGGGCCAGATCAGCGTTAATTTGCGGCTACGGGGATCCAGGTACCAACTTTTACAACCCGAGCTTAACCAGACGGTTCCGGCGGCAGTGTTTTGCATCGAGTCTGAATAATGCGATTGCGCGGCCGCCAAAGGCTCTAATGGCCCATGATCCGTTTTTTCGACCCAGTTAAGCGCTTCCAAAATATATTCAACTTGGCTCTCAATAATATAAACAATGGAATTATGACCAAGCCCGGTATTTGGCCCATTGATAATAAAGAGATTTGGAAAGCCATTCACAGTAGTGGAGGCGTTGGCTTCCATACCAGACTGCCAATGTTCAGCCAAACTGCGGCCATCGCTGCCATGCACCAGGGTTGCATAGGGGGGGGTAGCTGCTTCAAAGCCTGTGCAGAAGATCAGCACATCCAGTTCAACACGTGTACCGCTGGCCGCAACAACCGTTCCACCATTGATACTTTCAAGCGCTGTATCTTCCAGTGTCACATTATCGCGCAGGAATGTTGGATAGTAATCGTTAGATAGCAAGACCCGTTTACAACCAATCTCGTAGTCAGGGGTTAATTTAGCCTGTAATTCCGGTTCAGGAATCTGTTGGGCCAGGTGGGAAAGCGCCTGTTGTTTATTTTCTGCCAAATAGCGCGGCACACCCCGCCGGGAAGCGAAAGTATTCTCTAACATCCAAAATATATTTTCACGGAGCTGCCGCATTTCTGATTTATCGCGGCGGAACAAACGCTTTTCAGCATCGGTGAAGACATGATTGGGGCGCGGTATAATATAAGGCGCACTTCGTTGAAATACCGTCATGTGTCCTGCTATCTTGGCCACTTCGGGAACGAGCTGAATAGCCGAGGCACCGGAACCGACGATGCCGATACGTTTCCCTTCAAGCGCCGCTTCATTACGCCAGCGGGCAGAATGGAATACTTGCCCCGTGAACCCTGAAAGGCCAGGAATATTCGGCAAGCTCTCATCAGCCAAATGCCCGGTTCCTGTGATCAGAAATTTTGCCTGTATTTCACCTTGGGCAGTAGATATTCGCCAACAGGCAGTGGCCGCATCCCAGAACGCATGTTTTACTGCCGCATTAAAGCGAACATGCGGAATGAGCCCTTCCTCTCTGGCTACGCTTTTCATGTAGGCATGGATTTCGGCACCAGGAGAAAATAGCCTTGACCATTCGGCGTTAAGACGAAATGAAAACGAGTAAAGCGGTGAGGGAACATCACAGGCCACACCCGGGTAAGTATTATCACGCCAGGTACCGCCGATGTCGTTAGCACGCTCAAGAATGACAAAGTCTTCACGCCCCGACTGTTTCAACCTGGCGGCCATACCGAGCCCGGCAAAACCGGTACCTATGATAACAATATCAAAGAAGGTTTTCGCAGTATCTTTCATTATTGGCTCCTTAAGGGTGATCAGCAGGCACTATAGAACCCGCCGGGAAACGGGCAGGGTTTTCGTTGAATTGATCGACCATTTGGCTCAATTGCCCAGGTCGTTCAAACACGACTCCATGACCACTGTCGATCTCTTGGTATCGGGCATCGTCTATTGCGCCAAACAACAATTTGCTGTGCCATAAGGGAACCATCTGATCCTGCCGACAACCCACAATCAATGTGCGGGCGCGAATACGGCCAATTTGATCGGATATATCGATCCGACGATTAAGCGCCATTTGTTGGGCATCAAACGCGGTGGGCCGAATTTTTTCGCGCATTATGCGTAGGTGTTCAGGGGGGAGCATAGTGTAAAAAGCATGGCTGAAGGCACAATACAAAGTAAAATCGGCAAGAGTTTTGCTGCCAGATTGATACAAGTCTTGCCATACAGAGTTTCGCAAGGACTGCTGAACGTCCGTTTTCATCCAACCGGCGATCAGCACCAAATTTCTTGCCAAGTCAGGCCGTTTCGCCGCAACGCTCGCAACAGCCACGGCCCCAAGAGAATAGCCGACTAACGTGGCCGGAGTATCGGGTAATAGATGCTCAATCACCCTGGTGATCTGATTTTCAAGATCCTCTAAAGTGACCTCATCCTTGCCGGGAACAGGCGAAAAATCCAGTGCAATCACCCTTTGGTTCAATTCCAACATCGGAAACAGATAACCGTAATGCAACTGGGTATTTCCGCCGGTACCATGTACCAAAACAATGGGATCGCGGGAGAAAGAGGACACCTCTGAACTACCCGAATCGTAATAATTCACAGGGGAGCCTTGCACATAAACCGTACCCTTCTTCGCCTTCTTCGATAAGGGGATCGCAGCGGCTTGGTATAGATCGTTCATGTTGACCTTCCTTATAATTATATTAAAAGTCCATTTAATGGACTTTTAATATTGTCATATTCAATTCGTACAGTTCACAATAACACTAGATCTGCACTAGATTAGTGTCAACGAACAAGAATCAGAAAATGAAATATTTGATTGACTTTGTCTTTAAATTTAAATAATAGTCCGTATGGTGGACTTTTTGGGGAAAACAATGAGCAATAATAAAGGTCAGGTCATCATGAGGATTGCCGCCGTACTTAAAGCCATTGAGAGGGCCGGTCATGCGGGGGCTCGTTTGCGCGATTTGGCTGAAGAGACGAAGATAGCCCGACCTTCAGTTCACCGATTACTGCAAGAGCTGACTCTGGTTGGTTATGTACAACCCATAGCCAGCCATCGCTATCAACTTGGCCCTGAGCTCTATGCGTTAGGATTGGCTGCTCCTTCTCCTACGCTCGATCTACTCGCCGTAGAAAAACCACTGAAAGAGCTTGCCAAACTTACGGGTGACACTATCTATCTGGGCATACAGCAGCATCGCGCTGTGCGTTACTTGTTGCGTGTGGATGGGGATTACCCAGTGAGGGCCCAGTTGGTAGAAGCAGGGCAAACAGTACCGCTTGGTAATACGTTGAGCGGTATAGCGCTTTTGGCTAATTACCCGGAATCCGAAATTCCCCTATTTGTTGTTCAGGGCTTTCCCCCCTTCGCCGAGAACTCCCCCTATTCGCTACCCGCTCAACGGGTTAAGGCGTTAGAGGAACAATGCAGACAATTGCGAACGGAGGGCTATTGTTACAGTCGAGACCTGGTCTGGCCAGGTGTTGCGGGGCTAGCCAGTGTTGTTCCTGCACGGGTGGGAAAACCCTATTTGGCCGTGTCGATCTCAGCTATCAGCGACAGGTTGCCACTTGACCGCGCACAGCAATTAGCCCCCCATCTTTTGCGGACGGTTAAACAGATAGGGGAACTAGTCGACGTCGATTAGTCATCAGAGATGTCGTCCGGTGGCGTGCATGGCAAGGACACCAGGCCCTTTTCGGCCTTAGTGCTTGGAATTTTCCAGGTAACAATCAGGTGGTGCTAAATAGTTGAAGCCGCGACGATATTAAAGATATATGTAAAATAACGAGTGCCAACACACTTTGCGCAATGGATTTTGTTCAGTTAATTTTATGCTGACAGGGTGCAGAGCAGGCGGCTCATAACAAGATGACTTAGACCTGCCGTTGGCGCCATTCACGATAACAACGGGTGATGCGCTTGGTACGTAACTGGCTCGCGATTAATGAAAACAGTGGTGAATAACGGCTGGCGCGACTATGTCCTTCACCCAGTGCTCGCAAACGCCGCGTGACTAAAGCCATTCGTGCTAGGCTTGCCATGGGTTTATTTTTCCATTCTACCGGTGTTGGCAACGCATAAGGTTCATTGCCAGCTTTCCACTGCAGCGGCAAGTCAGGCACTTGCGCCATGGCTGTTGCGATACCGGCCACGGCGACGCCGCTATCCAGCACCTGTTGCGCCACGGATTTACGGGCGATACCCCCCGTCGTCATCACCGGTATGCGGGCAATGGCAGCCAGATCTCGGGCAAACTCCAAAAAATAGGCTTCGCGCGCCAGTGTGCGGCCATCCGCTGCGTTGCCCTGCATCGCCGGGCTTTCGTAGCTGCCGCCTGACAGTTCAATCAGATCGATAGGCAATTCATTCAGCAATAAAATCACTTGTTTTGCATCCTCTTCAGAGAAACCACCGCGCTGAAAATCAGCCGAGTTCAACTTAATCGCAACGCAAAAGCCAGGTGAGACACGTTCACGAACGGTTCGCACTACGTCTAATAGCAAACGGGCGCGATTAGCGAGGCTGCCGCCCCATTGATCGTTACGTTTATTGGTCAAAGGAGACAAGAACTGAGAGAGCAGATAGCCGTGGGCTGCGTGGATCTCTACGCCGGTGAATCCCGCCTTTTCAGCAGCATAAGCGGTGGCAGCAAAACGCTCAATCACCTCGTCGATCTGCTCATGGCTCATGGCTGTTGGCTGTGCGAATAACTTGCTGTACTTACCCATTGCCACTGGCACGGCCGATGGTGCCCAGGCTTCACCCCCCATATTCGCCATGACCTGGCGGCCCGGATGGTTAAGCTGCATCCAGACCTGCGCACCGTTCTGGCGTGCAGCTCTGGCCCAAGCCTTAAAGGGGGCCAATGGGGTATTTACCTCAAGTACCACGCCACCGGGCCCCGTCATTGCACGACCGTCGATCATCACATTACCGGTAATTATTAGGCCAACCCCACCTTGCGCCCAGAGCTGGTATAAACGATGCAAGGCTGGACCGGGCACTTGCCCGACGTCGGCCATGTTTTCTTCCATTGCGGCTTTTGCCAAGCGGTTGGGAAGGATGCTGCCGTTGGGAAGACTGAGCGTGGTAAACATCAGGGCGCGGATCCTTAATCAAGTAGAGAATCCATGCATACTAAGATTAAAGTTAACTTTAAGGTCAAGCGAAATGAAAATAAGGGAGCTGGTCGGCCATACATTTTCTAAAATCGCACGCCAGATCGGTGCCACTTTCCCGCATTGGTATAGGTTTAGGTATACCCAACAAATCTGAACTCAATTTTTATCAATTATTACAACAAATTAATCAATATATTCAGATTCCCAGTCCGTGATACCAGACAGATCCGGCGATAATAACGAAAAAGCCCGCAACTTCGGTTACGGGCTTTTTTGTGCCTGCCGTTTCTGGCCGGCAGCCTCAGTGATCCAGATACAGATAATGCAACCAGCTGGTCATGCGCAGCAGCACCTTGCGCATAATGGAAAGGTGCGCGAAGTGGTCGGTATACACCGCCGCCTGCGCGCTTACCCCATCAGGCAACCCCTCGAGCGCCGGGCTGGCCGCCAGATCGATCATCGCGTAAACCCCGTCCTGCAAGCCGTCGGGGGTCAACCCCTGCAATACGCCGCTGGCCTGATAGCTGCCGCCCGGCACCACCGGCAGCACCCGCGTCACCGTGCCGCCATAAACCTGGCCAGGCAAGCCATTGAATACCACTTCCGCCCGGTCGCCCTTGGCTAAACGCAGTATTGAGTTTTGACGGAACACCGCCACCACCTGCCGCTTCTGCTGCGGGATAAACGTCATCACCGGTTTGAAAGGCAGGCGCACCGCGGTAGTTCCCGGCCGGGCCAGCACTTGCGTAACATAGCCGTCGCTCGGCGCCCGCACCACGGTTTGCTCCAGGTTATATCTGGCCTCCGCAATTTGCGATTTCAGGCCGGCAATGCGCGCGTCTTCGCCGTTGTAGTGGCCCGAAAGCCGCTCCTGCGCCTGCCGGTGCTGCGCTCTGGCGGCCTGCAAGGCGGCCGATTGCGCCAGATACTGTTGCTGCGCGTGGCTGATGTCCTGTTCGGAGAATGGGTTCACCGCCATCGCCGCGCCTTTGGCATAACGCTGATAATCTTTGCGCGCGCGCTGATACTCCGCATTCACCCGCTGAACATTGGCGGCGGACTCACTCAATGCCGCCTGGCGAGCACGCACATCCGCCTCCGCCCCGGCCAGATCCGCCTGCAGCTTGTTCAAGCGCGATCGGTAACGGGTATCGTCAAGACGAAACAGCAGCTCTCCTTTGCGCAGCAACACGTTGGTTTTGTCCGTCACTTCGATCACCATGCCGGAAACCTGCGGCACAATCGGCACCGAGATCGCGATTTTCTGCGCCCTGTAGGTATAAGGATGGTTGTAATTCATGGCCAGAATCAGCGCGCCGACAATAAAGATGCCGCCAAGCACGGCGGTCGGCACCGTCCATTTATTGACTGGAATGCGGAACAGTTTGAATGCGCCGTAGGCCAGCGCCACGTAGCTGAGAATAATCAACAGATCCATGGCGTTTTCTCAGGCTATCTCGGCAGGAACGGCCGTAGCGTCCGCCTTGCCCTGCAGGCGCCGCAGCTCGGCCTCCAGCTGCTGAAGGCGTTCCTGCAGCGCCGCAGGTTCCGCTGCCGGCGCCGCCAGGCCCCATCCCCGCTCTGGCCGGTATAGCGTCGCCCAAATCCACAGCAGCGGCCAAATGGCATGCAAGGTAAACAGGCTCACCCAGCCTGCCACATGAATTGCGTCCTGATGCGGGTGTTGTCGCTGCTTGGCCAGCAAATAAGGAATGTCATGAATAATGATGACACCGTAAAACAGAATTAAAAACACGGCGATAAGCACGCCTAAAGCGAAGTAATTTAGCAACATGAAATGCCCTGGGTTGTAATGCGTAACAATTAACGAATTTTACAAGGTGTTATATTCTTTAATATCGGTGGCGATAATATCAATCGCGTTTTTTACGTCGGCCACTTTCAGCTGGGACTTTTCATTATTGAGATTCTCGCCCGACGCCTTGCGCACCACTTTAATCACCGGCTGCTGGGTTGAGGCGTCGATAAACTCCCCTTCCATATAGACGGCGCTTTCCATGGTACGGTGCCCGGTAACGCTTTGGGTCGCGGCCACCAGCAGGGTGATCGGCAACACTTCATACAGCTGAAGCCCCTTCTTCTGCGTATCGATCGCCGTGATGGCGCCGCGGAAGATCAGCGTGTTTTCACGCGGGATATCCTGCAACACAAAGTGCGAGCCCATCGCCTGTTTGAACTGCCGGTTGGTGTAGTTCAGGATATTATCAAGCGCGCGCTGGCTCACCATTTCGCTGGGCTTTGGCTTAGGGAAATAGGTCATCGGTTGATAAACCAGATATTTATATTTTGAAAAATCAACATTGGGATCTTTCCAATATAAGACATCTTTACCGGATGCCGACTTGCCCTTGGTGATGTCATTATAATTGGCGAGAAACGTCGAGTACTTTTCTTTTTCGGTTACCGCAGAAGAACAGGCCGCCAGTAATAATGCCAAAGGCAGCAGCGTTGCGCAGGTTATTTTCATAAAGATCTTCTCTGTCAATTTTAATGCCTAGCAAATAATTGACCAAAAGAATACCCGCCACTCAGTGATAAGTCATATGACAATAGCGGCAAAACTCTATATCATTTTTGATATACCAACCAACGCTGGGCGGCACAGTGAAATTAAAAGACTTCAAAATAGATGAGCTCAGGATCCTGCGCACCATTGCGGAAACGGCCAGCGTCAGCCAGGCGGCGCAGCTGTTGGCCATGCCGCAGTCCAACGTGTCGCGCAGCCTGACGGCGCTGGAGCGGCGGCTTGGCCTGGAAATTTTTTTGCGCGGGCCGCGAACCTTGTCGTTGACCGAGTTTGGCGAACAATTCTTGCGCCGCGCCGCCCTGCTGCTGGACGAGCATAACGACCTGCTCGACATGGCCGGCACCTATAAGCGCAGCCTGAACGGCAGGGTAACGCTCGGCGCGCCTATCGGCATCCATTCGTTCCTGACGCGTTATCTGCTGCCCCCGCTGCTGCAGGCGTCGCCCGAGCTGATTGTCGATCTGGTGACCCGCAATCCGCACGAACGCGAAAAAAAACATGGTGCGGTTTTCGACAGCGACTGCGACCTGCTGATCAGCTTTTTCCAACCGCAGAATGAAAATCTGGTCGCCCGGCCCTTGAGCCATTTTCGCGTCGGGCTGTTCGCCTCGCCGGATTACATCGCCAGGTCGCCGCTCGGCGAGCCGGATGAGCTGGCGCAGCATCGCTGCATCACCTTGCGCGCCCTCGGTGGCAGCAGCAACAGCTGGAGTTGCTACGATCCGCAGGGCCAGCTGATGCAGGTAGCGGTAACCGGCAGCTGCATTTGCGACAATATTCTGCCGGCGATTGAGCTGGCCAAACAGGGGCTGGGGATTGTCTACGCCCCCTACTATTCGGTGGCGTCCGCGCTGGAATCCGGCGCGTTGCAGCCCTGCCTCGCGCGTGAGCGCTGTATCGATATGCAGGCTTATCTCATCTACCCGCAGCGCGGGATCTTGCCCCACCGGGTGCAGGTGATGATGGACAGCATCATCGAGAACGTCAAACTGCACGCTCATCGGCTTATTTAGCATCGCCAAAGAAAAACCCCGCCGCAGCGGGGTAAGCCTGGCGCGCGGTCACCGCCTTATTTCACCGCCAGCGTCACCGCATCCTGCTTGAAGCCGTAGCGGCTCAGCGGGGTGATCGTCACCGACCTCGGCCGCCCCTCCACCCTCAGCGTCTGCGTTTCACCGGCCATCAGATAGTAATTGTCCAGCGTCGCCATCTTGCCCGACGGCTGCAGCATCAGCTGCGGCGCCAGCCGCACCACGTGCTGCCCGGCGTTGACTATCGTCAGCCGCTCCCCCGCCAGGCTCAGCTGCAGGTCATCCCACGGCGTCTTGCTCACCGCCACCGATGTCGGCTGCAAAATCAGCCCGATGCTCTGCCGCACCGGCATCCGCGCACTGTTGTCCACCGCCTGGCCAATGCCCTCGAACGACGCCTTCAGCATCACCTCATGCGGCAACGCCGTTCCCGGCTTCAGCACGAAGTTCACCTGCTGGCTCTGCCCCGCTTCGATGCGCGCAATCGGCGGCGACAGCAAAACGGCCTTGCTGAATCCCTTATCGTCCAGGTCTTCCACCTTCGTCGCCAACAATATCGGCTCCGACGAAGTGTTCCTGATGCTGAAACTCACCCGCCCCGGCTTTTCTTCCAACACGATGCCCATGCTCTCCAGCTGAAATGACGCCCCGGCGGAATGCACCAGCCCCAGCGTCAGCCACAGTGCGCCCAACAGCTGCGCCAGACTCCGTTTGATCGTCATGATTGAACCTCTCCTTTTATCCATTATTGGCTCGGCCTGCCCGCCGGACGGCAGACGCCATCGCCCTCTTCGTATAGCGCCGCCGGATCGAACGCCGCCGGCACCGCGTAACTCACTACGCATTCGTTCATGTTCAGGCGCCGCACCCGCAGCGCCTTGCCGATATCGTCGTTTACCAGCATCAGGTTGCCTTCACCGATCAGCGTGCCCAGCAGTTGCCCCTGATCGTCATGCACCGAGGCCCCGGTCGGCAAGGGGGCGCCCTTCTCATCGCGCAGGGTCAGCAGCAGCTGGCGCACTTCGGTTACCCGAAACCGCCTCTCCGCCACCGACCCCCGCGCCAGCTCGAACGCCGCCTCGGTGCTGTCCAGCCGCAGATTCAGCGGTAGCGACAGCGTGTCGACCTGCGCGCGCAGCGGTACATAAGGCATCAGCATCGGCAACAGCGCGTCGCCGGCAAAATCGGTGATGCCGCTGCCGCCGCCCGATACCCGCACGCCCGACTGCGCCGGCACAGAGACCACCGCCAGGGTATCGCCGATGCGCTGCGGCGACGTCACCCAGGTGCCGTTGGCCACCCCCAGGCCGCCCGACGACGAGAGCGACAGCGACGTGCTGCCCTGCCCGCTGCGCGCGGCGCCCAGCCCAAGCCGGGTGTAGGGGGTTTCACCGCTCAGGTTGCCGGCCGTCTGATAGTCGCGGTCCGCGTCCCGCGTCACGTCCAGGTAGCCGTTAAGCCGCTCGCTCACCGGCCCCTGCCAGCTGCTGCCCAGCGTCATGCGGTTGTTGCGCCGCATCTGCAGGCGGCTGCTTAGGCTGCCGCGGCCCCAGGGGAGGCTCAGGCCGGCATAAACCGCCGCGCGGTCATAGGCGGAGGATTGCAGATTGACGCTCAGCGTGGCCTGTCCGAGGCTTTTGCCGTACGCCAGCGAATGCGTCCAGCTGCGCCGGCTGTCGCGGTAATAACCTTCGTGCGACAGCGAATAGGTCAGCGCGCCGGCGTTCATGCTGCGCCAGGAAAGCGCCAGCCCGCCGCTGTAACGCAGCCGCGCCATCGCCTCCTGATCCGGCCCGGAAGGGGCCAGCCCTTCATCCGCATCGCGAAAGCCCAGCGTGCGGTACTGTGAAGACAGCGACAGCGACAGGCTGCTGCCCAGCGCCGTCTGCCCCTGGGCATCCAACTGCACGCCCTGCTGTCGGCCGCGGGTGAAGGTCGCTCCTCCCGACAGCCAGTTGCCCCAGTCATCACCCTGGCTGCCTTGCCAGGCCAACCGCTGATAGGTTTTCGCCAGCAGCCCACCCGCCGTTACCTGCCGGTTTTGGCCGAGGCGCAACCGCTTCTCGCCCAGCAGCAGCGCCGGCGGCGATGCGCCCTCCGGGGTGGCGCCATAGGGCCGATAACGCCCCGCCGCCAGTTGATAGCCGCCCGCCTGCACCGCCGGATCACCGGCGGTGGGCGTGACCGTAAATCGTTGCCGCCGCCCGTCGGCCTCGGTCAGCGTCACCTCGGTGTCCACACCGGCCATTACCGGCCCCAGGTCGCTTAGCGAAAAAGGCCCGGCCGGCAGCAGGGTGCGATACATCACCTGCCCGCGCTGTTTGACCTCCAGCGTCGATGGGCTCGCGACGCTGCCCTCCAGCGGCACCGTCAGTAGCGCGCGCTGCGCGCCGGTGTCGAGAGAGGCAAGCTGGCCGCCGGTTATCGGCACGTTGCCGCTCAGCGCCCCGCCGGCGCCGAATTCGCCGAGCTGAACGAAAGCGCCCCAGCGCGGGAAATCTTTGCTTGCCGAGGTTTCATATACGTCGAGCCGGCTGCCGCTCTCGTCGTTGTTATAACTGGCACGGTTGCGGATCACCCAGTTACCGACGTTGACGCCCGGCTCCAGCATCGCCTGCAGCGTCTGCTGATTGCCGTAGCGCCCCTGACGGCGGTTGCCGTACAGGTCGTAGTTCAGCAGCAGCGCATGGCCGCCCTGCTGCTCGGTGCGCAACTTGTCCGGGTCGAACGCCTCTTCCGGCAGGGTTATCTCCACGCGAAAGGCGCCGGGGAATACCCGCACCACCGCCTGCGGCCAACGCGCCTCGATGCGTTCGCAGGCGCCCAGCGGAGAAGTGACCCGCAGGCGCAGCGTCTGCGCCAGCCGTTCATCCAGGCACAGCTCGCCTTGCGAACCGAAACGCACCTCTTCCTGGTAGCGCTGCGCCGCGTTGACTTCCAGCGTGACGCGGTGCACACCCGGTAAAAAACGTGCGGTATTGAAAAATGCGGCAATATCCGCGTTGTACCCCAGCTGCGCCAGGGTTTTGACATCGAAGCCGGAGGCAGCAGTTTTCATCATCGGCCAGGCTAATAGAAACAGCAGCGCCGATGCCCTTTGCCTTATAGACACGTCATCTTCTCTGGGTAAGTTCAGAACGGGGGTCGATCTAAAAAGGGGGGAAATTCCCCCCCAGGATCGGCGTCAGGCGTTACAACCCGAAACCGAACTCCAGCGTGGTGGAGCCGTCCAGGTTGACGTCTTCACCGATGCCGCCGTGCATGTCGCCGCTTTTGGCCAGGAAGGCTTCAACCGACAGCAGAGCCGTGAAGTTTTTACCGATGGCCAGCGAATTGCCGGCAGCCGAAGCCCAGCCGACCCGCTTGCCGTGTTCGAGTTGAACGGAACCCGCAGGCGAAGTAATAGTGCTGTCCTGTGTAACAAACAGCCTGCCGAGATTCCCATCAACCTGCGGGAAATAGGCCTGGATTGAGTAAAAACCCAGCTTGCCGGTAGCGTTGACGTTACCGAGGCCAAAGGTTTTCCCCTGCTCGCTGGCGGTGCCCAGGCGGTTGTCGATAACGTTGAAGGTCATCGGCGTTTCGGCATCGCATTTAACCTCCATGGCGGCACCGCCCTTCGCTCCCAGACTGACTGCTTTGTCCCGGCTGATCTGCGTATGGCTAATGCTGCCGTAATCAAAGATCCCATCGTTGGGCAGTTTGACCTCACAGGTCGGCGCTACCAGTTCGCCCACCACTTTTATTTCCGCACTTGGACCGGCGGCCAGGCTGGCCCCGGCGGCAAACAGCGTTGAAGCCACCATCATTCGCAACGCAATTTTATTCATCAGTCGACATCCTTATATCGCCACAATCCATATAATTTATTGTTTTCAGACAATTAAATGCCGTACGCAAAACTTAAGGTGGAAGAACCATCCAGCTTCACGTTGTCGGTGATTGGGCCGTTCATGTCTTTGGAAGACGCCAGGTAAGGTTCGACTTGCAGCAAGGCGGCAAACAGTTTGCCGCTGTTTTGCACGTTGCCCGCTTTAGCCCAACCGGTGACGTTGTCTTTATCGATATAAGCCGAGCTGACGGTGGAAAACGTCGTGGCGCCTTTTTTAACGCTGTACAGCGCCGAAGACACGCCGTTGACCGCGGCATTGAGGATGTTGACTTTATAATAACCGAGCTTGCCGGAACCATTGACGCCGCCCAGGCCAAAGTTGGTGCTGCCCACCGCGCTGGCGGTGCCTTCGCGGTTATCGACTACGGTGAAATTCAAGAAGGTTTCGGCCTCACAGTTAACGACCAGCTGCTTTTGCGACTTTGCCAGCGCGCTGGCCGCAGTGGAGTTAATCAGCGAATTCGACAGTTTGCCCAGATCGAAAACGCCGTCGCTAGCGAGAGACACCTGGCAAGACGGCACCGCCATCTGTCCTTTCACCTTCAGTTCCGGCGACATGGATGCCGCAGAGACATGATTCGCCATCATCGCGATCGCCATGACGCTTGCAGAGATTACTGTTTTTTTCATAATGAATATCCATACTCATAGTTAATATTTATCCCGCTAAAACCGGACACGGGATATTAATTGAGGATAAAGCTCCTCTGGCTCACTCAAATTCACTGTCGTTACCCGTGTTGGCGTAAAACAATGCATGAACTGGCATGCCGCATTTATTTTTTTATTCAAAGGCCAAAAACAAAATTCAGCGTCGCCGAACCGTCCAGCTCCACTTTATCCGTGACCGGAATATTGGCCGCCAGAACGGGGGTGACCGAGATCTCCATGGTATAGGTGCGCCCGGCGGCGCGAGTGGCATCCGCAAGCAGCCAGTCGCTGCGTTCACCGGAGATCAACGCAACGTCGCTGCCCGGCTGTGCCGATGCGGCAGCACGCGAACGCAGCGCCGCCGGAGCGCCATTCACCGTGGCATGGGTCAGCCCCAACAGGAAATAGCCAACCGGCCGCCCGTCCGCCGTATTGCTCAGACCGAAGCGGCGCGGATCCTGCGCGCTGCGGCTGGCTGCGCGGTTATCCGTCGGAATAATCGCCAGATAAGCCTCGCTCTCACAGCGCACCTGCCAGACCTGTTTCAATGTCGGTAACCTCTGCGCTTGATCATTCGCCGCGTTACCCGGCACGGAGCCATAGTCGTAAACGCCATTATTGCTGGCGATAACGGCGCACCCTGAATGCTTAATTTTCCCGGACACCTTCAGCTCAGCCGAAGGCGCAGCAATAAGTTGGCCGGAAAAAAATACCCACAGGCCAAGCGCGCCCGTTTGCAACAGTCTCTTTTTCATCCCAATGTGGTTTCCATTCCATTAATCTGCCCGCTTGCCATTACGCAAGCACTGGATGAGATAAATAGTTTTTTCACCTCCTGACTCTCGAGCCGAGGCGATAAGCATTTCTCGTTGGATAACGTCAATATTTACTTCAAGGCACGGCATCATCCGCATCATCGTCAACACGGATAACGGACAGCGCCAATCTAGCGCCCCAGCCCAAGAATTAAAATGCAAATCCAAATATCATGACAAATTCAGTACATGTATAAAGATAATGAACGAAACATAGAGGTTAATAATGAAAAACGGTAAAAACACGCCAGCACGCAGGCAAACGCTCTTGGTAATTATGCTTAATTATCAATTAAGTTCGTAAAAAAACCAATAAAGCATCATCAACATGCATTGGTAATAACTAAAGCATACAAAAACAAATATAACACCACGCAAAACAAATAACCGCAGTGAATTATTCACTCAATCTTAAAGGCAGGAGAAATACGAAAGGTGACTTAATTGAAAGCGTCTCGCAAGTATGACAGGTGAAATAAAGCCGGAGAAATGGGCGCATAACATTTCTCCGGCTAATAATCTGGCAGAATTGGCAGGCGAAAAGCGATTCATAGCTCCCGCGTATACACCCGCGAAGCTTCACCCCAGGGATGATAGCCCAGTCCGTTAAACTCGAACCCGCGGCGCTCGTAATAGCCTTCCAGATCGGTACACAGATGCAGCTGCGGGAAGCCCAGGCGCCGGGTTTCCGCCGCCACGTGTTCGATCAGCCCTGCGCCATAGCCGCGCCCCCGATGCGCTTCTTCCACATACAGCGCGCACAGCCAGGGGTAGAGTTCGCCGCGGCTGATAAAATCGTTGGTGATCAGCCCCGCGCAGCCGAGGATGCCATCGTTGCCCATCAACAGATACCACTGCGGCAGCGGGTTGGCGGCGCCGAGACTGCGATTGATGGCGTCTTCATACACCTTCATGCTATCAGGCGAAGCCCACTGCCGCTGGAAATAATCGACAGCGCGCGGCGCAAGCGCGGGCGATTGCCGCACTGAAATAATGTTCATATTCACTCCGGTCATAAATGTTGCCAACGCAGAATTATGCAGCAATACGCGCATTGCAACAGCGACATCCCGTTATAATATTGCGTGATTAACAGCCAGAGGAGTCACCATGACGCAAAATATCTACGACAATCAAACCTTCTTCGACGGCTACGCTCAGCTCAGCCGCTCGGTGGACGGGCTGGACGGCGCACCGGAGTGGCCCGCCATTCGCCACATCCTGCCGGATTTGCAGGGCAAAAAGGTGGTCGATCTCGGCTGCGGCTACGGCTGGTTTTGCCGCAGCGCGCGCGAACAGGGCGCCGCAAGCGTGCTGGGGCTGGATGTGTCGGAAAAGATGCTCGCCAGAGCGCGGGACATGACCCAGGATGGCGGCATCGAGTATCGCCGCCAGGATTTGGCGCAGCTTCGGCTGCCGCCGGCAGGTTACCAGCTGGCCTACAGTTCTCTGACCCTGCACTACATCGAAGATCTGGCCAGGCTGTTCGCCGAAATCTATCGGGGGTTGGCGGCCGGCGGGCAGTTTATTTTTACCGCCGAGCACCCAATCTACACCGCGCCAAAACAGCAGGGCTGGCTGGTCGACGAAAACGGGCAAAAGTCCTGGCCAATCAACGGCTATCAGCGGGAAGGGCTGCGGGTTTCCAACTGGTTGACGGACGGGGTAATCAAGCAGCATCGCACGCTCGGCAGCTATATCAACCTGCTGGTGCAACAGGGTTTCGTTATTTCTCATCTCAACGAATGGGGCCCAACCGCCCAGCAAATCGCGGCAACCCCGGCGCTGGACGAAGAACAAGAACGTCCGATGATCTTTATCCTCGCCGCTCATAAGCCAGCCTAGCCGTTACCTACACCCCATCCCTGCTGGGGAGGCCGCCTCCCCCCACTCGTTGCTATTCGCCGATCGGCAAATATCCCTGCCACAGCGGCCGTGCCGGCACGCCTTGCGGATTGGCCCGCAGGTGAATATGGTAGCCCTGCAGCGCCTGCAGCAGCAGGCAATCATCCACCTCAGCCAGATCGTCCTTATGCTGCTGCGCACTGTCCCGTAACAGCACCTGCTTGGCCTTTTCTTTTGCTTCGTCGGCGTTGCGCGCCACAAATAAACCAAACTGATGCAGCTCGGCCAACTCATCGTTGCGGTAGCCGCCCACGTTCACAAAGAACAGCTTCTCCTCGCCGGCGTAGGCTGTAGTGCGTAGCGCGACGTCATAGCCGTCTGCCCAGTCAATGCGCGCATAGCCGTCGACGTGTACCTTGCTCTTGTCGCCAAACCATTTCTCGCGCAGCAAGGGGTAAGCCTGTTCAGGCTGGTCCGCCGCCACGAACAGTACGTCATGCAATTCAATATTGGCGCCAGGCGCCGTGCCGCCGACATAAAACATCAATAAATCAGGCATGCTGTCGTTGTCTCCTTGTTTTTGATAACCGATGTATAAATTAATACATAACGAACAATGTACCAACAGCTGCCGCTGCTTTGTGCTATCTATATTGGGTGTTTACTGCGTGTGAGGTAAAAAAATGACGTTTAACATCGGTGATTTTGTCCAGCGCACCACCGGCGGCCCCAAGATGACCATCGTGGCGATCGACGGTGAAACGCTGATTTGCAGCTGGAATGAGCTGGGTAAAGAACAGCGCGCCGAAGTACAGGCCGGCGACGTGGCGTTATACCACGAAGACGGCGACTTCGGCGTGTGCTGAACCATCGGGGCGCCCCGCCGCGCCCCACGAGGCGTTTAGGCGCGGATGTCCTGGTAGGCCGGGGTGGTGTCGAACTCATGTTTGGCGAACGGACACAGCGGGATAATCTTGCGATGCTCGGCACGCATTTTTTCCACCACCAGCGCCACCAGCTTTTTGCCTACGCCCTGCCCCTTTAAAACCTCGTCGACCCAGGTATGGTCGATAATCGTCAGCTTATCGCCGCTCGGCACAAAGGAAATTTCGGCAATCATCTTGCCCTGCGGATCGTTTATATAGAAACGTTTCTCATCTGCCAGAATTTTTAGGTCCATATCACTTATCCCGATATTTAAGCCTGTTGACGGTTCTTGAGTATAGATAGCGCGGCGGAGATAGCCATTCGCAGCGCCGAACGCCCCCGCAAAAGGTGCGCAACCGCCTGCCGCCGCTAGAAAAAAGCGCAAATTGTTCTAATATTTAATCAGCAACACAAGATAATTCCGACAGTGGCTAAGGAGTTCAAGATGGGTGATAGCTCAAAAGACAGCGTTATTCTGCTGTCCCGAATATTACTGATGATTCTGTTCATTATTTTTGGCTGGATGAAACTGGTTAACTTTGGCGCAACGGTAACGGCAATGGAGGGCTACGGTACTCCCATGCCGTATTTGGCGGCAATCATCGCCGTGGTGGTTGAGTTCTTTTTTGGTATTGCGCTTATTGTCGGCCTATTTACCCGGCCTATCGCAATTATTTTTGCCCTCTATGTTTTGGGCACCGCCTTTATTGGCCACCAATTCTGGAAAATGACCGGCATGGAAATGATGGGCAACGAAATAAACTTTTTCAAAAATATCAGCATTATCGGCGGCCTGCTGCTGTTGGCGGTGACGGGTGCCGGGCGTTACTCGCTGGATCACAAATTCTTTAATAAATAATCCCCTTCAGCCGGCGGCAACCCCGCCGGCTTTTCTTCAGGCATAGCGTTTAACGGCTGCGTTTGGCATGGCGCTCGAAGTTGTCGGCTTTCGCCTGCGCCGACTTGCGCAGCGTTACGTAGCAAGCGCCCTCACCGCCGTCGCGCGGTAAAGCGCGGCAAAACGCCTGCACCTGCTCAAACTGCGCCAGCCATTTGGCGACGTAGCTGCGCACGATATTCGGGTGGCTTTCAGATTGCCGCCCGCGGCCGTGCACAATCAGCACCGAACGCAAGTTTTGCGCCTCCGCCTGCAGGATAAAGCGGAACAGTGCCTGCCGGCTGGCCTCAACCGACAGCTTCAGCAGGTTCAGCGTGGCCTGTGGCGGGTAACGGCCGTTGCGCAGCTTATCCAGCACGCCTTGCTGAATGCCCTCCCCCCTGAATTCCAGCGGCTGCTCGCAGGGGATCACCTCGAGGAAACCGGTGCTGAGAAAATTATCCAACTGCAGCCGCTGCGCTTCACGGCGCGCGCTTTTGTCGAGCGCCTCCTCGGGTTTGAGATACAGGGTCTGCCGGCCACTCGCCAGCGGGATGACGCCCGCCATCGCCTGCTCGAAATCGTCTTTTTCCTGATTGCTCATTTCTCTGCCGCTCTCGCTCCGCAAGCCCGTTATCGCCGGGATAGGCATGATTGTAAGACGCGCCTCCCCGGTTGCAAGTCTGGAATTGTCAGTGGGCTTTGTCTGCAATTATCGTCAACGGGTGAGCTTCTGGGCAGTTTTCGTTATACTGCTAGCCATTATTGAGTGCCGCAAAGGATCAACCCCATGAAAATGCGCGAGCTGGAAATCCAGTTTCAAAATGCAATGAATGAGTTGCAGGCCAGCTTCGAACAGCAGCACCGCGAATGGCAGCACAGCTATCAAGCCCTGCAGCAACTGCTGGAAGAAGCCAGGCAGCGTGAAGCCGCTCTTCTGGAAGAAGCCAAACGGCGTGAGGCCGCACTGCGGGCGCAAAATGAACAGCTGGCGCGTAAGCTGAGCACCGCCAGCTCCGTGCCGGAGCAACACGCGCTGGTGAAGCAAATCAAAATGCTCGGCGCCCATCTGGACGCTTTGGCCAAAGACGCGGCGACTTTCAACCATCATCTGCGCCACCAGCAGCGGGCAGCCGATAACTTCAGCGGCGAGCAGCGTTGATCGCGGGCGCTGCCGCGCAGCGCCTCCCGCCAAACACTGGCGATCTGAGAGTGTAATAAAGCCTAAATGACCTGGATCATCATTGCCGCCCTGATCGTTGTATTTATTATTGGGTATCGCATTCTGACCTCAGACACCCGCAAAGCCATAGATTCACTGGCCCACCTGCTGAAAGTGAAACCCATGCTGATCGAATCGATGATTCAGGAAATGGGCGGCCGCCATAGCCAGACCTTCATCCGGATGCTGAACAACGGCTACACCGAAGAGATGCATCAGGCCGCCTACCTGTTGTTTATCTATCTGACCTTTATCAAACAGGCCGACGACGAGCAGATTAGCCAGTGGCGCGACATGCTGCTGCGCGCCGGGCTGTCGCCGGAGCTGCACGCCGAGCACACCGAAGCGGCGCTGTTTTATTTTGCCGAGCTGGATATCGACGCATTCGAGCTGGCGCAGTTTCGCCGCGCTTACAATGAGCGTTTTAACCGCGAAGCGATCGCCAGTTGGTGAGAACGTCCCCCTCAACGGGGGACCTGTTACAGGAACATGCTGTAGAGGTAACGCGACAGCGCATCGCGCGAGCTAAAGCCGTGCGGGATGCCGTAGCGGGCGCTGGGGGCGTCGCCGCTTAAATCCAGGGGAAATTCAAGGTACTGCTCGCTGGTACGTATCGGCGAGGTCGGCGTAGCGAAGTGCACGCTTTTCTCTTTCAACGCCGGGTGGATCACCAACGCGGTTCTGCCCATCCGCGCCTCGCGATTCACATATACATAGTGTTCACCCTTGCGGTAACCATAGGCCTGGTCGGTGACATAATCACGTTCAAAGCCGGTATTCTCCAACACTCTAGCCACTTCATCCGGCCGTAAATACATCGATTCCTCCTCTCATTCTGGACCGCTGAGCGACCTTACCGTAATCATTCAGTGAAACAATAATTTTCTCAACGCACGCGCGGGTTTCAGAATAATCCTGAATCAGGGCCGGCTGCGCTGCAGCAGCCGCAGGGTCAGCAATGCGCCCAGCGCCACCAACAACGCCGCCGCCAGATAGATCGACGGCACGCCCATGTGGCTCATCAACAGGCCGGCCAACGGCCCGGTGATCCCCAACGCCAGATCGAGAAACGCCGAATAGGTGCCGAGGGCGGTGCCCTGATTCTGCTGCGGCACCTGTTTCACCGCCTCCACGCCGAGCGCCGGGAACACCAGCGAGAAGCCGGCCCCCGCCAACAACGCCCCAACCTGCACCATCAGCGGATCGCCGGCCTGCCAAATCAGCAACAGCCCGAGGATCTCCACCAGAAATGACGCCAGCGTCACCTTCAACCCGCCGTGGCGGTTGATGGTGTTGCTGAAAATCAAACGTATGCCGACGAACGCACAGCTGAACAGCGTCAGTGAAAACGCCGCCCCGCTCCAGCCTTTATCGGCGTAGTAAAGCGTGATGAACGTGGCGATCACGCCGAAGCCGACGGTGCCCAACGCCAGCCCCAGGCCATAGGCCCAGATGCGGCCGAACACCGCGCTGAAGGCGATGCGCTGGCCGGCGGAGATAGACACGTTCGGCTTGCCGCCGGCCAGCAGCAGCGACAGCGCCACCGCCAGCACGATCAGCGCCGCTACCCCGGCCAGGCCCCAATGCTGGTTCAGATACACCCCAAGCGGCGCCCCGGCCGCCATCGCGCCGTAGGTGGCCACGCCGTTCCACGAGATCACCCGCGCGGTGTGCATCGGCCCCACCAGCCCGATGCCCCACAGCGTGGAGCCGGTGCTGGCGAAGCTTTCGCCGACGCCGAGAAACACCCGGCCGATGCACAGCAGGATCAGGCTCAGCAAGGGCGCCGCATCCAGCCAAAACGCCAGCGCATAGAACAGGCCGCTGGCGCCACAGCAGGCCAGGCCGAACAGCACCACCTTCTTCGGCCCGAGCTGATCGGCATAGCGCCCGGCATGCGGGCGGCTGAACAGCGTGGCGAAATACTGCGCGCTGATGATCAGCCCGGCCAGCACCGAGTTATAGCCCAGATGGTTATGCACAAACCCCGGCAACACCGCCAGCGGCAGGCCGATAGTCAGGTAGCAAACGAAGGTGAACATCACGACGGATAAGATGCGTTTATTTAGCTGGAGATTGTTTTCTTTGGAACTGATTGCGGTCATCGAAGGTGGCTCGCATCGAACGGGGTAGGCAACAGCGTTCAGCATACCCCGATGAGATCCGATGATAAATGTGAGAGTTATAACGAATTATTATTTAATTAAGCGTCTGCCGCCTGCCGAATGCGCAGCTGATTCACATATTACGAAACATTCATGTCCGCAGGCTGATAAACGGTGGCGCTCATGTTGGCGCTTATTCGCCCCTGGCAGCCCGCTCGCGCAGAAAATCAATAAACGCCCGCACCTTTTCCGCTACGTGGCGGGTATTTGGATACAGCGCGTAAATGCTTTGCGCGGGAAACTGGTGATCCGGCAGCAGCCGACACAGCTTGCCTGCGGCGATCTCCGCCCGCACCAGCCATTCCGGCAGCAGCGCCACGCCGGCGCCGTGCAGGGCAAACGCCAGCAGCGCCGCCGCGCTGTCGCCCGTAAGCATGGGGGCCTCCTCCGCCTTGAACAGTACCGCCTGCCGCTGCGGGGTAATCACCTGCCAGGTGAGCGGCGAACTGAGGCGGCTGTGGGCGATCCATTGCGCCAGCGCCAGCTGCGGCAAAGAATCGATCGGCCGTCGGGCCAGATACGCCGGCGAAGCCACCGGAAAAATATCGAAACTGTCGAGCAGCGCCGCCCGATGGCTGGAATCCGCCAACTGCCCCAAACGAATGGCGACGTCGAAACGCTCCGCGATCAAATCGGCATGATAAGAGGAAGAAACGTGCTGAATGCGCAGGCGCGGGTGCAGCTGAGAAAATGCCGCCAGCGCCGGCACCACCACCCGGGCGCCATATTCGGGCGTGCTGGTGATGCGCAGCACGCCGCTCAAGCCCTGATGATCGCGGCGCACGTCGTCCAAGACATTTTCCGCCTCCTGCAGCAGCTGCAGGCAGCGCTGGTAAAAACGCGCGCCGGCGTCGGTCAGCGACAACCGCCGGGTACTGCGCGCCAGCAATGACACCCCTAACTCGTTCTCCAGCTGTTTGACGTTGAAGCTCACCACCGCCTTGGTTTGCCCCAGCGCCACCGCCGCCGCAGTAAAGCTCCCGGCGTCCACCACCGCCACAAAGATCGCCAGACGCTGCAGATTCAGCATATCACTCGCCCTGATTGTCAAAATTATTTTGACAGTGTAATCGCCGGCGGCCGATTTATCCGCACTTTTTCCGCCGCTACACTGCACGCCTTCAACCGGAGGCTTCATGTCTTATCGCAGCAAAGTGGCAATCGTCTATCTGCTCGGATTTTTTGTCGATCTGATCAACATGTTTATCGCCAACGTGGCCTATCCGGCTATTGGCCACGCCATGCAGGCGTCGGTGAGCCAGCTGGCCTGGCTCAGCAACGGCTATATCCTCGGCCTGACGCTGGTTATCCCGCTCAGCGCCTGGCTGGCGCAGCGCATCGGCGGGCGGCGGGTGTTCCTGCTGTCGCTGACGCTGTTTATACTGGCCACCGCGGCGGCGGGCAACGCCGGCTCCATCGGTGAACTGATTGGCTGGCGGGTGTTGCAGGGGATGGGCGGCGGCTTGCTGATCCCTATCGGCCAGACGCTGACCTATCAGCTGTTCCGCAGCCATGAGCGCGCCGGGCTCTCGGCCGCCATTATGCTGGTCGGCCTGCTGGCGCCGGCGCTGTCGCCGACGCTCGGCGGCTGGATCGTCGATCGGCTGGACTGGCGCTGGGTGTTCTTCGCCAACCTGCCGCTGGCGGCGCTGGCGCTGTTGCTGGCCGCGCTGTGGCTGCGCGTTGAGGCGCCGGGCGCAGAACGCCAACCGCTCGACGGCAAGGGGCTGTTCAGCGCCTGCCTGGCCCTGACGCTGCTGCTGCTCGGCCTGACCCGGCTGAGCGAATCCGGCCATCAGGGATCCGGCGCCTTGCTGCTGGCTATCGGCGCGCTGACGTTCGGCTATTATCTGCGGCACAGCCTGCGCACCCCGCAGCCGCTGCTGAACCTGCGCCTGGTGGGCGATCCGCTGCTGCGCAGCGCCATGATGATTTATCAGTGCATTCCCGGGTTGTTTATCGGCGTCAGCCTGGTGGCGATGCTGTACCTGCAAAACCAGCTCGGCATGCATGCCGCCCAGGTTGGCGCCCTGATGTTGCCCTGGTCGCTGGCGTCGTTTCTCGCCATCACCCTGACCGGCAAAACCTTTAACCGCCTCGGCCCGCGCCCGCTGCTGCTGGCGGGCTGCCTGTTGCAAGGGCTGGGCATGCTGGCGCTGGCGCAAATCACCGCGGCCGATCAACAGGCGCTGCAGGTGGCCGCCTTCGCGCTGATGGGGCTGGGCGGCAGCCTGTGCAGCAGCACTGCGCAAAGCAGCGCCTTTTTGCGCGTCCCCGACGCGCAGCTGGCGGACGCCAGCGCCCTGTGGAACATCAACCGTCAGTTAAGTTTCTGTCTGGGCGTGGCACTGCTCAGCCTACTGTTGAATCTGTTGCTGCACTGGCTGCCGCCGGCCATTGCCTACCAATATTGTTTTTACTTCGCCGCCGCCAGCACGCTGCTGCCGATGTTGCTGTGCCTGCGTATCGCCAATCGCGCCATCGTGCGCCATCTTAAAGCTCAACAGGAATCGTTATGAACCGCTACTTTACCGAGGTTGTCGACGCTCATGTCGCCATTGAAAACTGGCTGGAAAAAGGCCAGGGAGATGAACAGGCGCTGCTGGCCCGCTTCGACCCGGCCTTCACCATGATCGCGTTGAACGGCGGCAAGCTGGATTTCAGCGCGCTGAGCGCGTTTTTCCGTGCGCATCGTGCGGCCAAACCGGGGCTGACTATTGCGATAGAAGAGATGCTGCTGGTGGCCGAATGGCCGACGGGTGCCGTGGTCAGTTATCAAGAGAGGCAAACTCTGCCGGGGCAGGCGGCGACGCTGCGCCATTCCACCGTAGTGTTCGAGCAGACGCAGAGCGGCCTGGGCTGGCGGCATCTGCATGAAACCGCCGTCGCACAATAATCACAGGAAGCTGCCGGCCAAAAACAGCGCCCAGCCGACGATCAGCCCGCACAGGGTGACGGCGCTGAAAATCACTTCGAACAGATAGCGATTGATCATCATGACGTAGCCTCAAAAGAAGACACCCGGCGGACCGGGTGTCTGAATACTGGCTAGATCATGCGGAGCAGGCAGGCTCCGCACGCTTCATTCAATTAAGCTTTTTTAGCGGCTTTTTTGTGGTGTTTTTTAGCGGCCTGAGCTTTCTGCACTGGCGCTTTTTTGTGGTGCTTTTTAGCGGCCTGAGCTTTCTGCACTGGCGCTTTTTTGTGGTGCTTTTTAGCAGCCTGGGCTTTCTGAGCTGGGGCTTTTTTGGTTGCTTTTTTGTGCGCTTTCTTATGGTGAGTGGCTTTAGCAGGAGCCTTCTCAGCAGCAGCTGGCGCAGCAGTGGTGGTGGTCGCAGCCGGTGCAGTGGTGGTTGCCGGTGCAGAAGCTGCGGTATCGGCAGCGAAAGCAACGGAAGACAGACCCATAGTGGCGGCAACGATCAGCGCTAATACTTTTTTCATCTTTAATTCCTCAGAGTGTTGTTTCGATTAGCCCCGTTGGAGCCGTTGAACAGAGAATAGAGGAATCGATGGCCGCCTTCCGTGAGTGATTGGTTTCGCCGAGTAACCAAATGTACAAAGCGCGTTGCGCCGGAAAATGTCACCCAACGTGCTGGTTTTTCCGTGATCGGTAGCACAGTTTGCAGAATGGTCTATGCTTAATAGACATGTGTCGAAACGGAGAGCCGAATGTTTAAGAAAACAGAAAAAGCAGAACGCGATATCGATCAGGACGTCACTTTGTTGGCCGATACGCTGGATGAAGTGCTGCGCGAGTCCGGCGACAAGACCAAAGAGGAACTGAAAGAGCTGCACAACAAAGCGAAAGGCGTACTGCGTGACGCCAGAGCGCGCTTTAACGGTTCGAACAGTCTGACACAGCACGCACGCGACGCCGTCGAACATGCCGACAGCTATGTGCGCGACAAACCTTGGCAGGGCGTAGGGATCGGTGCCGCCGTCGGCATCGTGCTCGGCGTGCTGCTGGCCCGGCGTTAACACCCCTTGCAGTCATAAAGATAAAACAGATGCGCGTCTGGCCCGTGGGAAACCGCGGGCCGTTTAATTTACGGCGGCGAACAGCGCGGCCAACCGCGTTACCGCCCGCTCCGCATCTTCGCGCCGGTTAAAATTGGCGAACCCCAACAGCAGCCCCTGTCCCGCCGCATGGGCTATCCGCCATTCCGACAGCGCCTGCACCGCCAGCCCCCGCTGCCAGGCCTGCGCCGCCAGCTGCGCATCCTGCTCTTCGTCCTGCAGACGAACCAACAGTTGAATGCCGCCGGGCTGTGGCGTCACCGCCAGCCGATCGCCCAATTGCCGCTCAAGCGCCTGCGCCAGCCACTCTCGCCGTTCACGATACAGCGGCCGCATGCGCTTGAGATGGCGGTAAAAATGCCCCTGATTGATAAAATCCGCCACGCCGGCTTGCAGCAGCGGCGAACAGCCGCAGCCGCGCAGCCGGCTGCTGTGGGCAAACGCCGCCGTCAGCCCGGCGGGTACCACCAGATAAGCCATGCGCAACGCCGGGAACAAGGTTTTGCTGAAGGTGCCGGCGTACAGCGCTCGCCCCTGGCGATCGAGGCTTTTCAGCGGCGGCAGCGGCCGCCCGTGGTAACGGAACTCGCTGTCGTAATCGTCTTCGAGGATCCACGCCGAGCGCTGCTGCGCCCAATCCAGCAACGCCATGCGCCGCGCCAGGCTCAGCGATACCCCCAATGGGCTTTGGTGGGTCGGCGTCACCACCGCCAGCCGCGCCTGCGGCGCCGTGGCGATGCCGGCGGCGACGTTCATCCCCTGTTCGTCGACCGGCACCGGTACCGGCCGCATGCCGGCGGCGCGCAGCAGCGGCAGCGTCACCGGGTAGCCGGGATCTTCCAGCCACACCTCATCGCCCGCCTGTAACAGGGTGTCGGCAATTAAATCCAGCAGCGCCGGATAACCGGCGCAGATAAAAATCTGCTCCGGCCGGCAATCAATGCCGCGCGACAAATGCAGATAGTTGGCGATCGCTTCGCGCAGTTCAGGCTGGCCGTTAGCCGGCGGCAGCGCCAGCGAAGCCATAGTGGCGCCACGCAGCTGGCGGGCGACGATGCGCTGCCACAGCGCGCGCGGGAAAGCGTCCAGCGCCGGCAGGCCAAGCTGAAACGGCTGCACCATGCCCTGCGGGTGCAGCGGATCGGCGGCCACCGTCGGCAGCGGTTCCACCGCCGGCGCTTTGCCCCGCGGCAAGTTGCGCAGCTGCGGCGACACATAGGTGCCCGCCTGCCCGCGGCTTTGTAAAAAACCTTCGGCGATCAGCTGCGCATAGGCGCTTTCCACCGTAGCGCGCGCCACGCCAAGATCGCTGGCCAACCCGCGCACCGACGGCAGCCGGCTGCCCGCCGTCAACGTCCCTTGCGCGATGGCGTCTTTAATCCGCTGATAAATTTGCCGATACAGCGGCTCGGCGAGCCGGCTGTCCAGCCGCAAAGAGGTGAGAAACTGACGCATCATGGCCTGGTTAAATAATCATTTTATGGCCCTATAGCATAGACCATATCGCCGCTAAAGTAGCCTCCATGATTTCGTTATTCATTGATTGAGGTTGACCATGATTAAGCAACGTTTGCAATACGCCGAGCTCGCTCCCGCACCGTACAAAGGCATGGTGAGCGCGTTAATGGGACTGGAAAAAGGGGCGCTGGACAAGGCGACCATCGAGCTGATGTTTATGCGCGTTTCGCAGATCAACGGGTGCGCCTACTGCCTGGACATGCACGGCAAAGCCCTGCGCGAAAGCGGCTTCAGCAACGCCAAGCTGGATACGCTGGCGGGCTGGCGCGTCAGCCATGAATTCAGCGAACGCGAGCGCGCCGCGTTGGAATGGGCGGAGTCGGTCACGCTGATCGCCGCCACCGGCGCGCCAGACAGCGCATTCGACGCATTGAAGGCCCATTTCAGCGACGTGGAAATCGCCGATCTGACCTTCGCCATCAGCATCATGAACGCCTTTAACCGGCTGGCGATCGCCATGCGCCAATAAGGCGCCGCGCCTCCCCCTCTCTGCCTGGGAGGGGGGCTATTCCAACGAAACCCACCCGCAAAAAAATTTTCTCTCCGCTTTCCCAGCCCTGCCGCGGCCTGCGCGCAAATATCGCCAAAACACCATATATAGCGTGGTTGATAAATAAAATATCCACATATAGTATTAAATCCATCAGCCGCAGGGATTGTCGTTCGGCTGGTAACGCCGTCAGAAACGCCGAAAGATGCTCCGTTATCTGACCTGTCCGCCTTTCCTTCAGCCTAAAAGGTAAATGCGAATCATGAGCATTATTATTTACAGTAAACCGGACTGTGTCCAGTGCAACGCCACCTACCGCGCATTTGATAAGCAAGGGATCGACTATCAGGTGATCGACCTCACCCAGGATCAGCAGGCGCTGAATCACGTTAAATCATTAGGTTATCAGCAGGTTCCGGTGATCGTCGCCGGTGACGACCATTGGTCCGGCTTCCGGCCGGACAAGATCGGCGCTCTGGCCCTCGCCTCCTGAGGCCGGCCATGAATCCGCTGGTTTACTTCTCCAGCAGTTCGGAGAACACCCACAGGTTCGTTGAAAAACTGGGATTGCCGGCGATCCGCATTCCGATCGCCGGCGCCCGCAGCAAGCTGCTGATGGAACGCCCCTACATATTGATCGTGCCCAGTTACGGCGGCGGCAGCGCCGTGGGAGCCGTGCCGATCCAGGTGATCCGCTTTCTCAACGACCCACAGAATCGTTCATACCTGCGCGGCGTGATTGCCGCCGGGAACACCAACTTCGGCGCAGCTTACGGCATTGCCGGCGACATTATCGCCAAAAAATGCCAGGTACCTTTCCTTTACCGCTTTGAGCTGCTCGGCACCGTGCAAGACGTTGAAAACGTTCGACAGGGAGTAACCGCATTTTGGCAACGACAGAACTGACCAGGCCCGCCGCCGGCGCGCTGGATTACCATTCGCTCAACGCGATGCTCAATCTTTACGATGCCGAAGGCCGGATCCAGTTCGACAAGGATCGGCTGGCGGCGCGGCATTACTTCCTGCAGCACGTCAACCAGAACACCGTGTTCTTCCACAACCTGGAGGAAAAGCTGCGTTATCTGGTGGAGGAAGGCTATTACGAGCCGCAGGTGCTGGCGCAGTACGATTTCCCCTTTATCAAGCGGCTGTTCCAGCAGGCCTATGCGAAAAAATTCCGCTTCGAGACTTTCCTCGGCGCCTTTAAGTATTACACCAGCTATACGCTGAAAACCTTCGACGGCAAACGCTATCTCGAGCGTTACGAAGATCGGGTATGCATGGTGGCGCTGACCTTGGCGGCGGGCGATACCCGGCTTGCGCAGGATCTGGTGGAAGAGATGATTTCCGGCCGTTTCCAGCCGGCGACGCCGACCTTCCTCAACAGCGGCAAGCAGCAGCGCGGCGAGCTGGTGTCCTGCTTCCTGCTGCGCATCGAAGACAATATGGAATCGATCGGCCGGGCGGTGAACTCCGCGCTGCAGCTGTCGAAACGCGGCGGCGGCGTGGCCTTCCTGTTGACCAACATCCGCGAAGTGGGCGCGCCTATCAAACGCATCGAGAATCAGTCCTCCGGGGTCATTCCGATCATGAAAATGCTTGAGGACGCTTTCTCCTACGCCAACCAGTTGGGTGCGCGTCAGGGCGCCGGCGCGGTGTATCTCAACGCCCATCACCCGGACATTCTGCGCTTCCTCGACACCAAGCGCGAAAACGCCGACGAGAAAATCCGCATCAAGACGCTGTCGCTGGGAGTGGTGATCCCGGACATCACCTTTGAGCTGGCGAAAAACAACGAAGAAATGTATCTGTTCTCGCCTTACGACGTGGAACAGGTTTACGGCGTGCCCTTCTCGGAGGTAAGCGTCAGCGAAAAATACCGCGAGATGGTGGACGACAAACGCATCCGCAAATCGCGCATCAACGCCCGCGAGTTCTTCCAGGTGCTGGCGGAGATCCAGTTCGAGTCCGGCTACCCGTACATGATGTTCGAAGATACGGTCAACCGCGAAAACCCGATCGCCGGGCGCATCAACATGAGCAATCTGTGTTCGGAGATCCTGCAGGTCAACCGCGCCAGCACCTACCATGAAGATCTCAGTTACGATCGCATCGGCAAGGATATCTCCTGCAACCTCGGTTCGCTGAACATCGCCAAAACCATGGATGCGCCAGACTTCGGCAAGGCGGTGGAGACCGCAATCCGCGCACTGACCGCGGTGGCCGACATGAGCGACATCCGCTCGGTGCCCTCGATCGCCGAAGGCAACCGCAGCTCGCACGCCATCGGCCTGGGGCAAATGAACCTGCACGGCTACCTGGCGCGCGAACGTATCTTCTACGGCTCGGAAGAAGGCATCGACTTTACCAATATCTATTTCTATACCCTGGCCTACCACGCACTGCGCGCGTCCAATCAGCTGGCGATCGAGCGCGGCGCCAGCTTTGGCGGCTTCGAAGATTCCCGCTACGCCAGCGGCGAATACTTCAGCAAGTACACCGAGCGGGAGTGGCAGCCGCAGACCGCACGGGTGCGCGAGCTGTTCGCCGCCGCCAATATCGCCATTCCGGGGCGCGAATCGTGGCTGGCGCTGCGCCAGTCGGTGATGATGCACGGCCTGTACAATCAGAACCTGCAGGCGGTGCCGCCGACCGGTTCGATTTCCTACATCAACAACTCCACCTCCAGCATTCATCCGATCGTTTCGCGCATCGAGATCCGCAAGGAGGGCAAGATTGGCCGGGTGTATTACCCCGCGCCCTACATGACCAACGACAACCTGGAGTATTACCAGGATGCCTACGACATCGGGCCGGAAAAGATCATCGACACCTATGCCGCCGCCAGCCAACACGTCGATCAAGGGCTGTCGCTGACGCTGTTTTTCCGCGACACCGCCACCACCCGCGATATCAACCGCGCGCAGATCTACGCCTGGCGCAAGGGCATCAAGACCATTTACTACATCCGCCTGCGCCAGATGGCGCTGGAAGGCACCGAGGTGCAGGGCTGCGTGTCGTGCGCGCTGTGAGGCAACTTATGACCATGATTAAATCGGCGCCGCTGGTGCGCGCCATCAACTGGAATATTATCGAAGACGACAAGGATCTGGAGGTATGGAACCGCCTGACCTCCAACTTCTGGCTGCCGGAGAAGGTGCCGCTGTCGAACGATATCCCCTCCTGGGCCACGCTGACGCCGAAGGAACAACAGCTGACCATCCGCGTATTCACCGGGCTGACGCTGCTGGACACCATCCAGAACACCTTGGGCGCGCCGGCGCTGATCGCCGATGCGCTGACGCCGCACGAAGAAGCGGTGTACTCCAACATCGGCTTTATGGAAGCGGTGCACGCCCGCTCCTACAGCTCTATCTTCTCCACGCTGTGCCAAACGCCGGACGTGGACGACGCCTACCGCTGGAGCGAGGAAAACCGTGCGCTGCAGAAAAAGGCCAGCATCATCCTGGCCCACTACCGCGGTGACGATCCGCTGCTGAAGAAGGTGGCCAGCGTATTCCTGGAGTCTTTCCTGTTCTACTCGGGCTTTTATCTGCCGATGTACTGGTCGAGCCGCGCCAAGCTGACCAACACCGCCGATCTGATCCGCCTGATCATTCGCGACGAGGCGGTGCACGGCTATTACATCGGCTATAAGTTCCAGAAAGGGCTGGAGAAGGTGGACGCCGCGCGTCGCCAACAGGTGAAAAACTTCGCCTTCGACCTGCTGCAGGATCTGTACGACAACGAGGTGCGCTACACCGAAGAGCTGTACGACGGCGTGGGCTGGACCGAAGACGTGAAAACCTTCCTGCACTACAACGCCAACAAGGCGCTGATGAACCTGGGCTATGAGGCGCTGTTCCCGCCGGCGATGGCGCAGGTCAACCCGGCGATCCTGTCGGCGCTGTCGCCGAACGCCGACGAAAACCACGACTTCTTCTCCGGCTCCGGCTCGTCTTACGTGATTGGCAAAGCGGTCAATACCGAGGATGAAGACTGGGACTTCTGAGGGAGGCATCGAGGCTGATTGGTTCACCTCCGTGGTTTAGCCGATCATCAGGAGCGCGGCTCGCCGCGCTCTACAATATTCTGTTATCACCCTGCTCCGCCCGCTGCCGAATGCGTCGCCAAATCGCGCGCTTTTCTTCGTCGCTTGCGCCTGGCCAGGCGGCGATCTCATCCAGCGTGCGCAGGCAGCCCCGGCACCACGGATTTTCGCCATCGATCCGGCAGAGGTTGACGCAGGGTGAGGCCACGCCTTCCCCCTTTGGTTTACCGTCACCCGCCATAAAACGCTCCCGCATGAGGTTGTTCGCCACAGGATACCCGATCCTGAGGCGAATGCGGATCAGACGATGCCGCCGTTGGCGCGCAGGGTTTGCCCGTTGATCCAGGCGCCGTCCGCACCGGCCAGGAATGACACCGCCGCGGCGATATCTTCGGGCTCACCCAGCCGTTCCAGCGGCGCCATCTTCGCCAGGCGATCGATAAGCTCCGGGGTTTTACCGTCGAGGAACAGGCTGGTGGCGGTCGGCCCCGGCGCGATGGCGTTTACCGTGATATTGCGCCCGCGCAGCTCTTTCGCCAACACGCTGGTCAGCGCCTCCACCGCCGCCTTGCTGGCGGCGTACATGCCGTAGCCCGGCTGCAGCAACCCCACCACGCTGGAAGAGAAGTTAATGATGCGGCCATGGTCGCGCAGGCGCTTCGCCGCCTCACGCAGGGTGTTGAAACTGCCCTTCAGGTTAATGTCGATCAGGCGATCGGCGTCGGCGTCGCTCATCTCCGCTACCGGCGCCAGGGCGATCACGCCGGCGTTGTTGACCAACACGTCGACGCCGCCGAACGCCTGCTCGGCGCGATCAAACAGCTGAGCGACGGCGGCGGCATCGCTGATGTCCGCCCTGGCGCTCAGCGCACGGCCGCCGCGTTGTTCAATCTTGCGCACCAGCTCATCGGCCAGCGCCTGATTGCCGGCATAGTTGATAATCACGGTGAAACCGTCGGCGGCCAGGCGCTCGGCGATGGCGGCGCCGATGCCGCGCGATGCGCCGGTGACGATAGCGACGCGTTGAGTGGCGTGGTTCATGTTGGTGTCCTCTCGGTTAAGTGTGTTGCCATCATGCACCTTTCGCCGTGGCGAATAATCCCCTATTCTTCGTTATCACTATCCGAAATTAACGAACAATAGCCATGGACAGAATCGATGCCATGCGTCTGTTCACCCGCGTGGTGGAACAGCGCAGTTTTACCCAGGCGGCGCAGGATCTGAGCCTGCCACGCTCAACCGTCACCGACGCCATCAAGCAGCTCGAGGCGCGGCTGAGCGTCCGGTTGCTGCAGCGTACCACCCGCCACGTCAGCCCGACGCTGGACGGCGAGGCCTACTACCAGCGCTGCCTGGCCATTCTGGCGGATATCGAAGACGCTGAAATGGCGTTTGCCGGCGCCAGGCCGCGCGGCCTGCTGCGCGTCGAGGTGCACGGCACGCTGGCTCGTCATTTTTTGCTGCCGGCGCTGCCCGATTTTCTGGCGCAGTATCCGGATATCGAGCTGTACATGAGCGAGGGCGATAGGCTGGTGGATGCGCTGCGGGAAGGCATCGACTGCGTGGTGCGCGTCGGCAAGCTGCGCGACAGCGATATGGTGGCGCGGCGGTTGGGCGAACTGGAAGAGATCACCTGCGCGGCCCCCGCTTACCTGCAGCGCTTCGGCACGCCGCACAGTCTGGAAGATCTGCAGGGCCACCGCATGGTGGGCTTCCGCTCCTCCGCCACCGGCGCGCTGGTGCCGCTGGAGTTCAACGTCAACGGCCAGCCGTTAACGTTGGCGCTGCCCGCCACGGTATCGGTCAGCGCCGCCGAGAGCCTGGTCGCCGCCGCGCGCATGGGGTTGGGGATCATTCAGGTGCCGCATTACCACCTGCATGACGATCTGGCCGCCGGCAAGCTGGTGCCGCTGCTGCCGCAGTTCCCCTCGACGCCAATGCCGGTGTCGCTGCTGTATCCCCACAGCCGCCAGCTGTCAGCGCGGGTGCGGATCTTTATCGACTGGTTCAGCAAAATCTTCGCCGCCCGCAATCAGTAAAAATCCGCCCATTGGGCGGCCTGCGGCCTTATAGCTCACCGTAGTTCAGCGGCACCCACTCATAGCCCTCACCTTGCCGGTTCAGGTAACCCAACCCCGGGAACGACAGGTGCGCTGCCCCCACCAGCTCACCCTGCCGGGCGCTGTCGCCGAACACCCGCAGCCGTTGCGCCACGGCGGCCCTGGCGTCGCTGTCGAAGCGTATCGCCACCTGCGGATGGGCGAGCTGCACCGCCGCCACGTGAATCAGGTCCCCCAGCAACAGCAGTTTCTTACCCTGGCTTTCCACGCGATAAATGCTGTGACCCGGCGTATGGCCGTGGGCCGCAAAGGCGGTAATGCCCGGCGACAACTCACCGTCATTGGCGAAAGGCTTGAAATGGCCGGCGGACTGATAGGGTTTGATCGCCGCAATGGCGCGTTCAAAATTAGCCTTATCCTCCGTTTTCGCCTGTTTCATTTTGCTCTCGCTCAGCCAGTAGTCGGCATCCTGCTGCGAAGCGCGCACCAGCGCGTTAGGGAATAGCGCCCGGCCATTTTGCGTCAGGCCGCCCAGGTGATCCGGGTGCATGTGGGTCAGGTAAATTTCATCCACCTGTTCCGGCAGGTAGCCGGCGGCTTTGATGTTGGCCGCCAGTTTGCCCAGGCTATCGCCCAGCAGCGCTCCGGCGCCGGCGTCGATCATGATCAGCTTGCCGCCGGTGTTGATCAGATAGGCATTGACCGAGGTGACTACCGGCAGACTTTGATGATGCTCAGCCAGCCCGGCGTCAATCTGCCGCGGCGTGCTGTTCAACAACAGCTTGTCTGCCGGCAGGCGGAGCACGCCGTCGGACAACGCGGTGACTTCATAATTGCCCAGCATGATGCGGTAAAAACCCGGGGTTGGGGTTTTCACCTGCGGCGCGGCGGCGGTCGCCTGCAGCGCCATAATGGCCAATGCGGCCCCCAGCAGATAGCGTTTCCAGAACATGACGGCTCCTTCAATTAATTAGACAGCGCTAAGTATTAGCGCAAATTCAACAATGCGCCTGCCTAATGAATACATTTAAATTATATAAATATAAAAAATATATTTATGTTGAATAGTTTTGTCTGCGGAATCACACAACCCCAATCAATATTGAACAGGTTTTTAATCCGTTACTTTTCTTACTCCACTAAACAACGAGTAAGGAAACACCATGAACTATCCATTCGAAAATCTGGTATTTGAAGGCGGCGGCGTAAAAGGCATTGCCTATGGCGGCGTTCTGGAGCTGCTGGAAGCCAAAGGCATTATGCCGCAGATCAAACAGGCCTCCGGCGCATCCGCAGGCGCCATCGCCGCGCTGCTGGTGGGGTTGGGCTGCAGTTCCGCCGAGGTGACCAAAATCCTCTCGGAGATGGATTTTAAAAAGTTCCTCGATTATAACGGCGGCTTTTTGGGTTCCCTGCACGATGCCTATCGCCTGTTTAATCACTACGGCATCGCCCCCGGCGATTATTTTTATTCCTGGTCGCGCGACATCATCAAAAAATATACCGGCAATCCGGATATCACCTTTGAAAAGTTTGAGGCAATGAAGACGAAAAAAGGCTTCAAATCCCTCTATTTTATCGGCGCCAACCTGAACAGCGGGCTGCGCGAGGTATATTCCCACCAAACCACGCCGCGCATGAAGGTGGCGGACGGGCTGCGCATCTCGATGTCGTTCCCCTTCGCCTTTGTGGCGAAGAATAACGATCTGGGCGAACTGTGCATCGACGGCGGCATGATCGATAACTACCCGGTGCGGCTGTTTGACTATGACTTCTCCGCCACCCCGCCTTACATCGACACCGCCAGCCAGCGGATCAACACCCGCACCCTGGGCATCCGGCTGGACTCCGCCAGCGAAATCGCCCAGGCGGCCGGCCAGCCTGCCGCTAAAACCCCGATCAACAGCCTGTTCGACTTCTCCATGGCGCTGGTCAACGTCATGTTGGATATTCAGACTAAAGTGCATCTGGACAGCGATGACTGGAAGCGCACCGTCTATGTCGACACGCTGGACGTCAGCACGCTGGAGTTCGGCATTAGCGCAGCCAAAAAGCGCGCGCTGATCGAATCCGGCCGCCGGGGCGTGGAGCGTTACTTCGCCTGGTACGATGCTGCGGCCAAACAGGCAGCCTGACCAGCATAACCCGCCCGCGCCGCCTGACCGCAGCGCGGGCAAAAAAATCCCCGCGGGGGCGGGGAAAGGCAAAGTAACGCTAAGGATTTATAGGAGTTATGCGGGTAATGCGGGTTAGACGAAGAACTTGGCCAGCACCAGCAGCGAAAGCGAGACGTTGATCGCGCCGCCGATGCGGGTGGCGATTTGAGCGAACGGCATCAGCGACATGCGGTTGCCGGCGGTCAGAATAGCCACGTCGCCGGTACCGCCCTGCCCGCTCTGGCAGCAAGAGACGATAGCCACATCGATCGGGTGCATGCCGATTTTCTTGCCGACGAAGAAGCCGGTCGCCACCAGCGCGCTGACGGTGGTAACGATCACGATCAGGTTCTGGATGGTGAAGGCATCCACCAGCTCCTGCCACGGGGTAATGGCCACGCCGACGGCGAACAGAATCGGGTAAGTCACCGCGGTGCGGAAGAACTTGTACACCACCTGAGAGCCTTCCTGGATGCGCGGAGAAACCCCGTGCGCCAGCTTCACCGCCACGGCGGCGAACAGCATGCCCACCGGCGCAGGCAGACCAATCATGCGGTGCAGCAGCATGCCCACCATATACAGCAGAATGGCCAGCAGCGCGCCGCAGGCGATGGTGCTGACGTCCACCTTGCCGCTGATTTTATCCACCGCGGCCATATCGCTGTCGCCTTGTTTGCTCGGCATCAGGCTGCCTTCACCGGTCAGGTGCGGGTAGCGTTTACCCAGTTGGTTAAGCAGGCCGGCGATCACGATGGCGGTCAGGCTGCCAAGCATCACGATCGGCAGGATACGCCCCAGCGCTACGCCTTGCTCCATGTGCAAAATCGCCGCATAGCCCATCGACAGCGGTATCGCCCCTTCCCCTACGCCGCCGGCCATGATCGGCAGGATCAGGAAGAAGAAGATCTGGAAGGGTTCCAGCCCCAGCGCCATGCCAACCGCCATGCCCGCAATCATGCCGACGATCTCGCCGCACAGCATGGGCACGAAGATGCGCAGGAAGCCCTGGATCAGCACCTGGCGGTTCATGCTCATGATGCTGCCGACGATAATGCAGCAGATGTACAGATAAAGAATGTTGGTCGATTTATAGAACTTGGTGGTGGATTCCACCACCACGTCCGGCAGCAGGCCGTAATGCACCAACGCGGAAGGGATAAAGGTAGCGCAGATCGCCGCCGCCCCCATTTTGCCGATCAGCGGCAGGCGTTTGCCGAACTCGCCGCAGGCAAAACCAAAGAACGCCAGCGTGGCGACCATCACCACGATGTCGCTGGGTAATTTCCCCTCGATGCAATCGAGTAAAATAAGTATGCCGGCCAGAATAAAGAACGGTAACGGAATAATCCCTACTTTATAATTGTCCAATATATGCCACCATTTTTCCCGCAGGGGAATATCGGCGGTTTTGTCTTTGGCGACGAGGTAAGAATCATCTGTTGTGCTCATAATCTGGCCTCTTATTAGTTTGTTCAGCCATCATAGATAAATGCACGGATAAACTGCTGTGATTTTGTTCAAAGTTAAACAGGGTTTTTAATGGTTGTTATGGTTTCTATGGTGTTAATGGTAATTATGTGAAATACAGCGTGGTGTTAATGGTGTTAATAGCATTTTTATTTTAAAGCTTATCAATTTTTTCGCAGCCGCTGAATAAACGCATCCAATAAATATAAAGCCGTGGCTGCGATCACAACTTGATCCGGCGCAATATTACACCAACCCCTTCTCATGGTAGGGTAACCCCTCAGGATTTCTTCAGGTGAAGCTCAGGCGATGCGCATAAAACTCTCATTCCAAATCAAGCTGTTTCTGTGCCTGGTCGCCTTCTCCTGCGTGTTGCTGGCCCTTATCGGCGCTTACGCCTACTACCAACTGGATGCCCAGCTGCACCGCGATCTCGGCGCCCGGGCTCAGGTACAGGCGCGGGAGATAGCCCTGATCCCGTCGCTGGCCGCCGCCGTGGAAAAAAACGACGCCGGCCAGATCGCCGCACTGATGAAAAAGATCCGCGCCAGCAGCGACGCCAGCTATATTGTTATTGGCGATAATCAGGCCAGGCACCTTTACCATTCCGAATACGACGTGCGTCTCGGTTCGCCGATGGTTGGCGGCGATAATAAAGAGGTACTCGAAGGGAAAAGCATTATTTCCATTCGCAAAGGCGGCATCGGCGTGTCATTACGCAGCAAAGCGCCGATTATGGATGAACATAATCAGGTCATCGGCATTGTTTCGGTGGGTTATCTGAAATCGCATATCGACAATTTAAATGCCAGAACCCTGACGCAAATTGTCGGCTCAATTATTCTGCTGTTGGCGGCGCTGTTTATTTTCTCCTGGCTGCTGTCGAAAAACCTCAAGCGCCAGATGTTTTGGCTGGAACCCAAAGAAATCGCGCTGCTGGTGCGCCAGCAAAAAGCGTTGCTCGAAGCCATCTATGAAGGGGTGATCGCCGTCGATCCGCAGTTGCGCATCATCACCATCAACCATGCGGCGCGTGAGCTGCTCGATTTGCGCCAGCCCGCCAACGCGCTGATGGGGCGCGAGATCGGCGAGGTGATCCAGGCGCAGCCGGACTTTTTTGGCGCCGCTCAGCTGGGGCAAGATACCCACGATGAAGTGTGCCGCTTTAACCACGTGCGGGTGATCGCCAGCCGGGTGCGCATCATGCAGGAGGAAGAGCTGCAGGGCTGGGTCATCAGCTTTCGCGACAAAAACGACATCAACACCCTGAGCAGCCAGCTCAGCCAGGTGAAGCGCTACGCCGATAACCTGCGCATCATGCGCCACGAGCAGTTGAACTGGACCGCTACCCTGGCGGGCCTGCTGCACATGCAACGCTACGACGAAGCCATTCGCTATGTGGAGGCGCAGTCTGAAGGCGCACAGGAGATCCTCGATTTTATCTCGCAGCGCTTCAGTTCGGCGGCGCTGTGCGGCCTGCTGCTGGGCAAATATTCCAGCGCCAAGGAAAAAGGCGTGGAGCTGCGTTTTGATCCGGCGTGCCAGCTGCGGCAGATCCCGGCGGCGCTGAACGAAACCGAACTGATGTCGATCGTCGGCAACCTGCTGGACAACGCGGTCGAAGCGACGCTGCGCTGCCCGGCGCCGCACCGGGCGGTGGAGCTTTATATCAGCGACGGCAGCAACGAACTGGTGATCGAAGTCGCCGACCACGGCACCGGTATTGCGGAGGAAATTCGTGATACGCTGTTTGAACAGGGCATGACCACCAAAGACGATAAAAACGATCACGGCATCGGCCTGCATCTGGTGGCCAGCCACGTGGCGCAGGCGCACGGCAGCATAGAAGTGTCGGACAACGAGCCGCACGGCGCGATATTTTCTCTCTTTATCCCTAAAACCTTATAGTTTTGAGCACCCGAATGATGTCACACCAAGCACTGGATGTTCTGATCGTGGAAGATGAGCCACAGTTGGCGACGCTGCACGCGGAATTTATCGAGAAAAATTTCAATCTGCGCGTGGTGGCCTACGCCGCTACGCTGGCAGAGGCGCGGGCGAAGGCCAATGCGCACCAGCCGCGGCTGATCCTGCTGGACAACTTTCTGCCGGACGGCCAGGGCATTGAGCTGATGGAAGAACCGGCGGTGAAGAACCCGGCCTGCTCGGTTATCTTCATCACCGCCGCCAGCGACATGAACACCTGCAGCCAGGCGATCCGCAACGGCGCCTTCGACTACATCATCAAACCGGTGTCCTACAAGCGGCTGCGCAACTCGCTGGAGCGGTTCATGCAGTTTGTACAGACCCAGCAAACGTTCAAGGTGATCGATCAGAATAGCGTCGACGCGCTGTATAACCTGCAGTCCAAGCAGTTTTCCAGCGAACCGAGCGCCAAGGGCATTGAGACCAATACCCTCGAGCTGGTGCAGGCGCTGTTTATCAACAGCCCGGAAACGGCGCACGCGGTGGAAGACGTGGTGGAGCGGATCGGCATCAGCAAAACCACCGCCCGTCGTTATCTGGAATACTGCGTCGCCACCCAGTTCGTTAAGGTGGAGATGCTGTACGGCAATATCGGCCATCCGCGGCGGCTGTATCGGAAAGCCTGAGGCTGCCATCTGGCTGTCACATAAGGGCGATAGCATGCCATTGGCGATGTCCCCTCGATGTCGGCACCTGTCGTTAAAACTGATGAAATACTGATGACTTTTACCCGGCCAATGGTCGGGTTTTTTATTACCCGCCCGGGTAAATAATATCGTCTATACGGGGGCGTTATTTCCACCTAAAACCAGACAATTACGAAAAATAATGACCAATGAAAATTGAACATTGGCCAAACTACCATAACCAATCAAAAACTTGATGTAAACCACTAATATCCCATTCAGAGAACATTGAGGGTTGTCTCAGATATTCACTGTGTTAGGGTAGAGAGCACTATTATTTTCGATTGGGAAGTTTTATATCGCTTTAATTACACCAGAGGAAACAACAAATTGCATGGCAATTAAACTCGAAGTAAAGAACCTATATAAGATATTTGGCGAACATCCGGAACGCGCATTTAAACTGATAGACAAGGGGCTGACAAAAGACCAATTGCTTGAAAAAACCGGATTATCGTTGGGCGTAAAAGACGCCTCTCTGGCCATTGAAGAAGGCGAGATATTTGTCATCATGGGGCTCTCCGGTTCCGGAAAATCCACCCTGGTACGCCTTCTCAATCGTCTGATAGAACCCACTCGCGGCCAGGTGCTGATCGACGGCGAGGATATTTCGACAATATCCGACGCCGCACTGCGCACCGTGCGGCGCAATAAGATCGGTATGGTATTTCAGTCATTCGCCCTGATGCCGCATATGAATGTGCTGAATAACACCGCTTTCGGCATGGAATTAGCCGGTATTCCGCTGCAGGAACGGCAGGAAAAAGCGTTGGAGGCATTGCGTCAGGTGGGGCTGGAGAATTATGCCCATGCTTACCCGGATGAATTATCCGGCGGTATGCGCCAGCGCGTGGGATTAGCCCGGGCAATGGCCAATAACCCGGACATATTATTGATGGACGAAGCCTTCTCGGCGCTCGACCCATTAATTCGCACCGAAATGCAGGATGAGCTGGTTAAATTACAGGCCCAGCACCAACGTACCATCGTCTTTATTTCCCACGATTTGGACGAGGCGATGCGCATTGGCGATCGCATTGCGATCATGCAGGGTGGCGAGGTGATCCAGGTCGGCACGCCGGATGAAATATTGAATAATCCGGCCAATGATTATGTGCGCACCTTCTTCCGCGGTGTGGATATCAGCCACGTATTCAGCGCCAAGGATATCGCCCAACGCCGCCCGGTCACGCTGATCCGCAAAACCCCCGGCTTTGGCCCCCGCTCCGCGCTGCAGCTGCTGCGCGATGAAGACCGTGACTATGGTTATGTTATTGAACGCGGAAAGAAATTTATCGGCGTGGTGTCGATAGATTCTCTGAAGCAGGCGTTGGCCGCCAACCAGACGCTGGACGACGCCCTGCTCGAGGCCCCGGCCCCGGTGCCGGCCGACATGCCGCTGAGCGAACTGATTTCCCTGGTCGCCCAGGCGCCCTGCGCGGTGCCGGTAGTCTGCGAAGAACATAACTATCTCGGAATCATCTCCAAAGCCATGCTGCTTCAGGCTTTGGACAAGGAGGCACCAGCCCATGAGTGACGCGACGCAAACACAAGATCCCTGGGCCACTGCGCCCGCCGATAGCGCGGCCCCGGCGCCTGACGCCGCCGCCAATAGCGGCGACGCCTGGTCCAGCGCCCCACCGCCGGCCGCCCATGACGCCGCCGCACCGGGCTCCGACTGGCTCAACAGCGCGCCGGCGCAGCCGGAGCACTTCAGCCTGCTCGATCCCTTTCACAAGGCCTGGGTGCCGTTCGACTCCTGGGTCACCCAGGGCATCGACTGGCTGGTGCTGCACTTCCGCCCGCTGTTCCAGGGCATCCGCGTGCCGGTCGACGTTATCCTCAGCGGCTTTCAGCAGCTGCTGCTGGGGATGCCCGCGCCGATCGCCATTTTGCTGTTCTCGCTGATCGCCTGGCAGATAGCCAGCCTCGGCATGGGCGCCGCAACCCTGGTTTCCCTGATCGCCATTGGCGCCATCGGCGCCTGGTCACAGGCGATGGTCACGCTGGCGCTGGTGCTGACCGCCCTGTTCTTCTGCATCGTCATCGGCCTGCCGCTCGGCATCTGGCTGGCGCGCAGCAGGCACGCCGCCAGGGTGATCAGACCGTTGCTCGACGCCATGCAAACCACGCCGGCCTTCGTCTACCTGGTGCCGATCGTCATGCTGTTCGGCATCGGCAACGTGCCTGGCGTGGTGGTGACCATCATCTTTGCGCTGCCGCCGATCGTGCGTCTGACCATCCTCGGCATCAAACAGGTGCCGGAAGACCTGATTGAAGCCGCCGAATCCTTCGGCTCCAGCCCGCGCCAGCTGCTGTTCAAAGTGCAGCTGCCGCTGGCGATGCCGACCATCATGGCCGGCGTTAACCAAACGCTGATGCTGGCGCTGTCGATGGTCGTGATCGCCTCGATGATCGCCGTCGGCGGTCTGGGCCAGATGGTGCTGCGCGGCATCGGCCGGCTGGATATGGGCCTGGCCGCCGTCGGCGGCGTGGGCATAGTGATCCTGGCGATCATCCTTGACCGCCTCACCCAGTCGCTGGGGCGCGATCGCCGCAGCAAGGGCATCGGCCGCTGGTATGCCCAAGGCCCGATCGGGCTGTTCACCCGCCCGTTCATTAAAAAAACCTGAACGAATATATAAGCCTGATTCAATAGGCGTAAAAGAGGAAAAACTATGCGTACCACAGGCATCTGGGCAATCGCCCTTACGACACTGATTGGCTCACAGGTTGCTTTCGCTGATGATTTGCCAGGAAAAGGGATCTCGGTGCAACCGGTACAAAGCACCATTTCTGAAGAAACCTTCCAGACGCTGCTGGTCGGCAAGGCGTTGGAAAAGCTGGGTTACGACGTGAAAGACCCGCGTGAGGTGGATTACAACGTCGCCTATACCTCCATCGCCTCCGGCGACGCCACTTTTATCGCGGTCAACTGGGATCCTTTGCACGCCGACCAGTATAAAGCCGCCGGCGGCGACGCCAAGTTTTACCGCGAGGGCGTGTACGTCAACGGCGCCGCGCAGGGTTATCTGATCGACAAGAAAACCGCCGACAAATATCACATCACCAACGTCGAGCAGCTCAAGGATCCCAAGATCGCCAAGCTGTTCGACACCAACGGCGACGGCAAGGCCGATCTGACCGGCTGCACCCCGGGCTGGGGCTGCGAGGCGGTGATCAACCACCATATCGACGCCTACGGCCTGAGCAAAACCGTTGAACACAACCAGGGCAACTACGCGGCGATGATCGCCGACACCATCACCCGCTATAAAGAAGGCAAACCGGTGCTGTATTACACCTGGACGCCGTACTGGGTAAGCGACGTGTTAGTGCCGGGGCGCGATGTGGTCTGGCTGCAGGTGCCGTTTTCTTCCCTGCCGGGCGAGCAGAAAGACGTCGACACCAAGCTGCCTAACGGCGCCAACTATGGCTTCCCGGTCAACACCATGCGCATCGCCGCCAACAAGCAGTGGGCCGCAGCCAACCCGGCGGCGGCCAAGCTGTTCGCCATCATGAAGCTGCCGATCGCCGACGTGAACGCGCAGAATCTGCGCATGCATGAAGGCCAGGCTTCAGAAGCGGATATTCAGAACCACGTCAACGGTTGGATCAAGGCGCATCAGGCGACCTTCGACGGCTGGGTGAAAACCGCCGCGCAGGCCGCCAGCAGGTAAGCGAGCCGGGGCGCAATGCCCCTATTGCGCCCCCTCAATACCGCTGAACTGTAAAAAACGTTCGGCGGTTTTTGTCAGGGGCTGCGGCCAGACGCAAAACACCTGGCGCCGCGGCCCATCTTCTATCGGAATCGACACCAGCGCGCTCAGGCGCTGAGCGGTCGATATCGGCACTATTCCCGTCGCCAGGCCGCGCCGCACCAGATTCTCCAGCCATTCGATATGGTCTATCTCGAAACTGACGTGCCTTTTGATGCCCGCAGCCTGAAAGGCGCGGTCGGTTTGGCGCCGCGCGCCGGTACCGCTGTAAAAATCCACCAGCGGCACGGCCGACAACGCCTGCAGATTGACCCGTTCACGGTTGGCCAGCGGGTGCTGCGGCGCCACCAGCGCCACCAGCGGCTCGTCGGTCAACTGACGGTGCGAAACCGGCAGCAGATCGATATCGCCCGGCCAGATGCCGACAAACGCCAGATCGCATTTCTGCTGGCGCACGTCCTCCAGCAAGGCTTCGCTCATCCCCACGTACAGCCGGATGTTCACCGCCGGATAGTGGCGGTGAAACTTGTCGAGCCTTTCGGTCAGATCTATCGCGTTTATGGTGGAAATAGTGCCAATGGTCAGGGTGCCCGACACCGTGCCGCCGGCCGCAGTGACCTCCTCCACCAGCGCCTGCTGCGCCGTCAGCAACCGCTGCGCCGGGGCGATAAACGCCCGCCCGGCGCTGGTTAGCCGAACGCGGCGCGAGGTGCGTTCAAACAGTGCGCAGCCCAGTTCCTCTTCCAGTTTGGCAATCTGATGGCTAAGCGCCGACTGCACCGTGTGGCAGCGCTGCGCCGCCCGGGTAAAGCTCTGCTCTTCGGCCACCGCCAGCGCATAACGGATCTGTTTCAGGTTCATGGCATCAATCGCAAAATGAGATGGATTAAATGAAAATTATACATTGGTTTAACCGACCGCGTTGCCGGATACTGCGCCTCACTTTTTCCTGTGATGACACACCATGAGCCAACAAAATACCCATCCGGGCCTCAGCCCGGCGCTGACAGTCCTGATCGCCATCGCCACCGGCCTGGCGGTCGCCAGCAACTACTATGCGCAACCGCTGCTGGAAACCATCGCCCAGAGTTTTGAGCTGTCGGTCAACCAGGCCGGCTTTATCGTTACCGCCGCACAGCTGGGGTATGCCGTGGGCCTGCTGCTGCTGGTGCCGCTCGGCGATATGTTCGAACGGCGTGGGCTGATCGTCTTTATGACACTGCTGGCCGCCGGCGGCATGCTGATCACCGCCAGTTCATCCACTCTGCCGATGATGATCCTCGGCACCGCGCTCACCGGGCTGTTTTCGGTGGTGGCGCAAATCCTGGTGCCGCTGGCCGCCACGCTGGCGCACCCGGAAAAACGCGGCAAAACCGTCGGCATCATCATGAGCGGCCTGCTGCTCGGCATCCTGCTGGCGCGCACCGTCGCCGGGGCGCTGGCGGCGATCGGCGGCTGGCGCACCATCTACTGGGTCGCCAGCGTGCTGATGCTCCTGATGGCGCTGATCCTGTGGCGCGCGCTGCCGCGTTATAAACAGCACTCCGGGCTGAATTATCCGCAGCTGCTGAAATCGATCTTCACCCTGTTCAGCCGCACGCCGCTGCTGCGCACCCGCGCCATGCTCGGCGCGCTGTCGTTCGCCAACTTCAGCATCCTCTGGACCTCGATGGCCTTCCTGTTGGCGGCCCCGCCGTTCAACTATTCCGAAGGGGTGATCGGGCTGTTCGGCCTGGTGGGCGCCGCCGGGGCGTTGGCCGCTTCGCGCGCCGGCCATCTCGCGGACCAGGGCAAAGCCGGCCTGACCACCAGCCTCGGCCTGGTGCTGTTGCTGCTGTCCTGGATACCCATAGCGCTGGCGAAAGAGTCTTTGTGGGCATTGATCGTCGGCATTTTGGTGCTCGATCTGGCGGTGCAGGCGGTGCACGTCACCAACCAGAGCGTGATTTACCGCATCATGCCGGAAGCGCGCAACCGCCTGACCGCCGGCTACATGACCTGCTATTTTATCGGCGGCGCGCTCGGTTCGCTGCTGTCCGCCTCTGCCTATCAGCATGCGGGATGGTACGGCGTGGCCGCGGCGGGGGGCGTTTTGTGCCTGTTTAACCTGCTGACCTGGTGGCTCGGCAAACGCCACGATCCGCAAGGGGCGACGACAATCTGATTACCGTGCAAATAGTAACCTTGGAAATTTATTAGCGGCGCAGGGTATAATCATTACTCACTCTCTGGTAATGTTCTGGGCATGAACTATTGATGTCCTATCTACCCTGCGACCCAAAAAATGCAAAGCCAAGCTGCAGATAGCCTCAACCCCCCTGCCGTCAGCGCCACTTTCACCCACGGCATCGTCGACAGTTTACCGATCGTCATCGGCTACGTGCCGGTGGCGTTCGCCTTTGGCCTCAGCGCAGTCAAGCTGGGGTTCAGCCCGTTCGAAAGCATCTTCTTTTCCTGCATCATCTACGCGGGCGCCAGCCAGTTCGTGATTACCGCCCTGCTGAGCGCCGGCATGTCGCTGTGGGTTTCCGCGTTGACGGTCATGGCGATGGATGTGCGGCATCTGCTGTACGGCCCGGCGCTGCGCCACCGCATCGTATCGCGCATGTCGCCCGGCAAAACCGCCATCTGGGCGTTTGGCCTGACCGATGAGGTGTTTGCCGCCGCTACCGCCAGGCTGATGCGCAATAACCGCAGCTGGAGCGAGAACTGGATGATCGGCATTGCGCTGTGCTCCTGGCTTTCCTGGGTGGCCGGCACCGCCCTCGGCGCGCTGTTCGGCAACGGGCCGCTGGAGCAGTTCCCGGTGATTGAGGCTTCGCTGTCCTTTATGCTGCCGGCGCTGTTCCTCAGTTTCCTGCTGGCCGCGTTCAAACGCCCGCAGAGTTTGACCATCATTGCAGCTCTGAGCGGCGCGCTGCTCGGCGTAGTGCTGTTCTCCATCCCGGTCGCCATCCTGGCCGGCATCGGCGCCGGCTGCATCGCCTCGCTGTTCCAGCCCGCTGCCGCGGAGGCCGGCCATGAACACTGACGTGCTGATTATCGGCCTGGTGGTTGGCTGCGCTAATTACCTGTTCCGTTATCTGCCGCTGCGCCTGGCGCCGGCGCGCGCGCAGCCCGGCATCAAGCGCGGCAAAACCGCGCTGCTGCTCGACAGCATCGGCATCGCTTCAATCTGCGCGCTGTTGGTGGTTTCCAGCACCCCGGTGGTGATGCGTGAACCCGATAAACTGCTGCCGACGTTATGCGGCTTTGCGACGTTGGGGCTGTGTTTCTACCGCAGTAAAAGCATCATTTTGTCCACGCTGATCGGCGCGGCGGCCTTTGGCATTACATTAAAGTTGTTAATATCTTTCAGCTGAGGCTGACGGCGCCCCCGAGGGTTCAGCCCTGCGTCTCGCTTTTCTGAGCCGGTACCCGGCTCTTTACAATCGACTGACAAATGACACGAATTGCTAAATTATTCGCACGGCTGAACATTTACATTATTAGTTACTATCGTTACTATCTCGAACGAAATTAATGAGGCCCTAAATTATGGAAAGCTCGTTTACTCCCATAGAACAAATGCTGAATTTCCGCGCCAAACGGCAGAAAGACTTCCCTTATCAGGAAATCCTGCTGACCCGACTGTGCATGCACATGCAGGGTAAATTGCTGGAAAATCGCAATAAAATGCTGAAGGCACAGGGAATTAACGAAACACTGTTTATGGCGCTGATTACTCTGGATGCGCAGGAAAGCCACAGCATCCAACCTTCTGAGCTAAGCTCTGCCTTAGGCTCTTCGCGTACCAATGCCACCCGCATTGCCGACGAGCTGGAAAAACGCGGCTGGATTGAGCGCCGGGAAAGCGACAACGATCGCCGCTGCCTGCATCTGCATCTGACGCCGCTGGGGGAAGAGTTTCTCAGTCAATTGCTGCCGCCGCAGCACAAATGTCTGCATTTCCTGTGGTCCACACTGAACGACGACGAGCAAAAACAGCTGGAGCAGCTGACGCGCAAGTTGTTGGCACGTCTGGATCAAATGGAAATCACAGAACAGTTATCCTAATTCACAATTTCTGTTCAGGTACTCACTTATGCGATCCCCATTTAATTGGAGATTCACCCCGCTGTTCGCCGTCTTGCTGCTGGCCGGGTGCGCCTCTACCGATAATATTGCCCCGCAATCGACGCTGATGGATCCGCAGAGCCTGCAGTTGGCTCAGCCGAAGGTCAGCTCACTGGCGGTTAGCCCACAATGGTGGCGCGCGCTCAAGGATCCGCAGCTGGATGCCCTGATGACGCAGACCCTGCAAAGTTCGCCGACGCTGCGCCAGGCCGCCGCCCGCGTGCGCGAGGCGCAGAGCCTGGTGGGTGAGGCCAACGCGGCCAACGGGCCGAACCTGGATCTGAACGCCAGCACCAACCGCCAGCGCGTGCCGCAAAACGTCAACATGGGGCTGGGTTATCCGCATAAGCCTATCTACGAAAGCTCCAATTCGCTGGGGCTAAACCTGGCCTACGAATTCGACTGGTGGGGTAAATACCGCAACCAGGTCAACGCCGCCAAAGCGCAGGTCAACGCCGCCCGCGCCGAGCAGGAGCAAGCGGCGCTGACGCTGACCAGTTCGGTGGCCTCCGCCTATTACCTGCTGCAAAGCAACTTTGCGCTGGAGAAACTGCTGCAGCAGGAAGTGGACAACAACGAGCGTCTGACCGCGCTGCGCCAACAGCGTTACCAGGCCGGGATCACCGGCGTTGATGTGCCGCAACAAACCCAGGCGCAGTCCGACGCCGCCAAACAGCAAATTCTGCAGCTGCAGTCGCAAATTGAACAGCTGCGGCACCAGCTCGCCGCGCTGGCGGGCCAGGGCCCGAACGCCATGCAGCACCTGCGGCCGGTAGCGCTGCCCGCCGATAACCTGATGGCGCCGAAAGGCGAGCTGACGGCCGATCTGCTGGGCAAGCGCCCGGACATCGCCGCGCAGCGTCAGCTGGTGGAGTCCTACAGCCAACGGGTCGAGGCCGCGCGCAAGGAGTTTTATCCGAGCCTGACCATTTCGGCCTTTGCCGGGCTGATGACCACCAACACCGGCGGCACCAACCCGAACTTATTTGAAGCGGCCAGCCAGGCCTGGAACGTGGTGCCGGCGATTTCGCTGCCGATCTTCCACGCCGGCGCGCTGCGCAGCAAGCTGGGCGAGGAATCCGCGCTGTATGACGAAGCGGTGGAATCCTACAACCAAACCATCCTGAATGCCGTGCAGGAAACTGCAGATGCCATCACCGTTCAGCAGAGCACTGCGCAACAGCAGCTGCAGGCGGCATCCGCGTCCCAATCGATGCAGCAGGTGTACCGCGTCGCCAACGCCCGATACCAGGCAGGGATTATCGGGCGCGACGAACTCTTGACCAGCCAGACGCAGCTGTTACAGCAGCAACAGGCGGAGTTGAATGCCAGCAGCAACTTGCTGCAGGCGAAGATAGGACTGATCCGTTCGCTGGGCGGTGGCTATCAGGCCCCGGCCGCAGCGGATTCAAAAGCATAATAAAATAGAGAGCTTGGAGAACACCATGAGCGCAAGCGCGGAGACTCAAAACCCGCAGCAGCCGAACGGCAAAAAGAAGCAGCGCAAATTTTGGCTGCTGTTGCTGACGGTTATTTTCATTGTTATTGGGGTGGCTTATTTAGCGTATTGGTTCCTGGTGCTGCGTCATCATCAGGAAACCGACGATGCCTATGTGTCCGGCAACCAGGTGCAGATCATGGCCCAGGTGTCCGGCAGCGTGAACAGTGTCAATTTCGACAACACTGACTACGTGAAGCAGGGAGATGTGTTACTGACGCTCGATCCGACCGACGCCGAGCAGGCGTTCGAACGCGCCAAAACCGGCCTGGCCAACAGCGTGCGCCAGACCCACCAGCTGATCATCAACAGCAAGCAGTACCAGGCCAACATCGCCCTGCGCAAGACCGATCTGAGCAAGGCGGAGAACGACCTGAAACGCCGCGTGGTGTTGGGCAGCGTTGACGCCATCGGCCGCGAAGAGCTGCAACATGCGCGCGACGCGGTCGACAGTGCCAAAGCCGCGCTGGAAGTGGCGGTACAGCAATACAACGCCAATCAGGCGATGGTGCTGAATACCCCGCTGGAACAGCAGCCGGCGATCCAGCAGTCCGCCGCGCAGATGCGTGACGCCTGGCTGGCGCTGCAGCGCACCAAGGTCATCAGCCCGATCACCGGTTACGTTTCGCGCCGCAGCGTGCAGGTCGGCGCGCAAATCGCCGCCGGTTCCCCGCTGATGGCGGTAGTGCCTGCCGATCACATCTGGGTAGACGCCAACTTCAAGGAAACGCAGATAGCCAATATGCGCATCGGCCAGCCGGCTACCGTCGTCAGCGATGTCTACGGCGACGACGTGGTCTACACCGGCAAGGTGGTCGGTATCGATATGGGTACCGGCAGCGCCTTCTCGTTGCTGCCTGCGCAAAACGCCACCGGCAACTGGATCAAAGTGGTGCAGCGCCTGCCGGTGCGTATCGAGCTGGATGCCAAGCAGGTCGCCGATCATCCGCTGCGCATCGGTTTGTCGACGCTGGTGAAAGTTGACACCGCTAACCTGGATGGCCGCGTGCTGTCCGACGTGGTGCGCGACAAGCCGCTGTACCAGAGCAACGCGCTGGCGTTGAATCTGGCGCCGGTTAACCAGATGATCGCCGACGTGATCCATGCGAATGCCGGCTAAGCGCGCGGGAGGCCATCTTGCCACAGAAACCGCTTGAAGGCGCCCAGCTCGCCTGGATGACGGTCGCGCTCGCCATGGCGACCTTCATGCAGGTGCTGGACTCGACCATTGCCAACGTGGCGATCCCCACTATCGCCGGTAACCTCGGGTCTTCCAACTCGCAGGGCACCTGGGTGATCACCTCGTTCGGCGTGGCGAACGCCATTTCCATCCCGATCACCGGCTGGCTGGCGAAACGCGTTGGCGAAGTGCGGCTGTTCCTTTGGTCCACCGCGCTGTTCGTGCTCGCGTCCTGGCTGTGCGGCATTTCCAACAGCCTGGGCATGCTGATCTTCTTCCGCGTGATCCAGGGCGTGGTGGCGGGGCCGTTGATCCCGCTGTCGCAAAGCCTGCTGCTGAACAACTATCCGCCCGCCAAGCGAGCGATGGCCCTGGCGCTATGGTCGATGACGGTGATCGTCGCGCCGATTTTCGGGCCAATCCTCGGCGGTTATATCAGTGATAACTATCACTGGGGCTGGATCTTCTTCATCAACATCCCGATCGGCGGCTTCGTGATCATGGCGGCGATGGCGACGTTGAAAGGACGGGAAACCAAGACCGAGATCAAGCCTATCGATACCGTCGGCCTGGTGTTGCTGATCGTCGGTATAGGCTCGCTGCAGGTGATGCTCGATCAGGGCAAGGAGCTGGACTGGTTCAACTCCACCGAGATCATTACCCTCACCGTGGTTGCGGTGGTGGCGCTGTTGTTCCTGGTGGTCTGGGAGCTGACGGACGAACACCCGGTGGTGGATTTGTCGCTGTTCAAGTCGCGCAACTTTACCATTGGCTGCCTGTGTATCAGCCTGGCCTATCTGCTGTATTTCGGCGCTATCGTGCTGTTGCCGCAGCTGTTGCAGGAGGTGTATGGCTACACCGCCACCTGGGCGGGGCTGGCTTCGGCGCCGATCGGGCTGATACCGGTGCTGCTGTCGCCGATTATCGGTAAGTTCGGCAACCGGCTGGACATGCGCCGGCTGGTGACCTTCAGCTTCATAATGTATGCCGTGTGCTTCTACTGGCGCGCCTATACGTTTGAGCCGGGAATGGACTTTGGCGCCTCAGCCTGGCCGCAGTTTGTCCAGGGCTTCGCCATCGCCTGCTTCTTTATGCCACTGACCACCATTACGCTGTCCGGCCTGCCGCCGGAACGCATGGCGGCGGCGTCGAGCCTGTCGAACTTTACCCGTACATTGGCGGGCTCGATCGGCACCTCGATCACCACCACCCTGTGGACCCAGCGCGAATCGCAGCACCATTCGCAGCTGGCGGAGTTTGTGAACCCGTACAACCCGCAGTCGCAGGAGATGTACCGGCAGTTGGAACAGCTCGGCATGAGCAAGCAGCAGGCTTCGGCCTATATCGCCAACGAGATCACCGCGCAGGGGCTGATTATCTCCGCCAACGAGATCTTCTGGTTGTCGGCAGGGGTGTTCCTGATCCTGCTGGCGCTGGTGTGGGTGGCGAAACCGCCATTCAGCTCCGGCGGCGGGGGCGGCGGCGCTCACTGAGCCTCACCAAACAAAACGGGCGCCCTGAGGCGCCCGTTTTTTTATGCTGCATATCATGCCTGATTTTGGCGCCACCAATCGGCCAACAGGATGCCGGTCGCCACCGACACGTTCAGGCTTTCCACCTTGCCGGTGCCGCCGATCGACACGCTCATGTCGCCCTGCTGCCAGGCGCTGTCGCTCAGGCCGTCGCGCTCTTGCCCCAACACCAGCACCATTTTGGCCGGCAGCTTGGCCTGCGCCAGCGCGGTGCCCTTGTGGCTCGAGGTGGTGACGATGGTGTAACCCGCCTTGCGGAAGGTATCCAGCACCGACAGGAAATCATCGGCGTTGATCGCCTTGATGTGCTCCGCGCCGCCCTCTGCGGTACGCACCGCCGCACCGGACTCCAGCACCGCCGGATCCTGCAGCAGCACGCCGTTGACGCCAAAGTGGGCGCACGAACGGACGATGGCGCCCAGGTTATGCGGGTTGCCCACTTCTTCCAGCGCCAGCACGCAGTCGGTCGCCGGCGCGTTTTTCAGGTAGGTTTGCGCATCCAGGCCCTGACGTTTTTTGATCAGGAAACAGACGCCGCCGTGGTGTTCGGTACCGGAAGCCTTGGCCAGCTCTTCCTCATCCACCACGTGGTAGGCTTTGCGGTTAGCCGCCATCCAGCGCAGCGCTTCGCGAAAACGCGGCGTGACCGACTGCACGAACCAGGCGCGGACGATAGCGTCCGGGCGGCTGGCGAACAGCGCCTGACAGGCGTTCTCACCGTAAACGCGGGTTTCTTCCGCACGCTGGCGGCGCAGCTGTTCCGGATCGATAAAGCTTTTGCCGCTGATGCCGCCGTGGTCGAACGCCGGCTCTTCGTCCGGGCCGCGTGACACGGTTTTCCACGGCGAATCATAACCGCCACGGTCTTCAGAGCGCGCCGGACGGCGAGGACGATCGCTTTCACTGCGGCGGCTGTCGGCGCCGCGACGGTCGTTGCCACCGCGCGCCTTGTCTTGACCCGCACGGCCAGAGCGCGCGTTGTCTGCCGGACGGCCTTTGCCGGCCGGACGTTTGTTCTTGTTGCGGTCGTCGCCGTTGTCGTCGTCACTGCGGACGTACATCACTTTAACTTTACCGTTCTTGCCACTAAATGAATCGTTCATTGTCTTCTCCACCAACGCGCAGGGCGCGAAGATTACCTGATGTTGGTGCACGAAGCCACCAACTTGCGCTAAAAGCTCCCAACTATCACATCCATTGAACAAACCTCGTTGTCCGAACGCGTGCTTTTGCCGATAATCAACGGCATTAAAGAAACATCTCCGCAACCCAATGCGGCGAGCCATGCTTTCTCAGTATCCGAGGTCAACATGAATACAGTTTGTGCAGCTTGCAATGCCACCAATCGCGTGCCGGAAGACCGCCTGGCGGACGGCGCGAAATGCGGCCGCTGCGGCCATGAGCTTTTCGACGGTGAAGTGATCAACGCCACCGCCGCCACGCTGGATCATCTGCTGCAGGACGATCTGCCGGTGGTGGTCGATTTCTGGGCGCCGTGGTGCGGCCCCTGCGTCAACTTTGCGCCGATCTTTGAAGACGTGGCCGAAGAACGCGCCGGCAAAGTGCGCTTCGTGAAAGTGAACACCGAAGCCGAACCTGAGCTGAGCGCCCGTTTCCGCATCCGCAGCATTCCGACCATCATGGTGTTCCGCGAGGGCAAAATGGTCGACATGCTCAACGGCGCGATGCCGAAGGCGCCGTTCGACAACTGGCTCAACGAAGTAGTTTAACGCAAACACCAAGCCCGCGCGCTCCCGCCGGGCTTTTTTCTGCGCTACAATAGCGGTTTTTCCCCCAGGACCGTTATGACCGACAACGCCGTACTTCGCCTGCGCCAATTTCGCTTAGACCGCTCTACCCGCCCTTTTTTGGCGCGTGGCTGCCGGGTTGCGCGTTGTCAGGGCTGCCTGTTGCCGCATAAAAACTGCCTGTGCGACACGATTCGCCCGCAGCCGGCCGCCAGCCGATTCTGCCTGATCATGTTCGGCGCCGAGCCGTTGAAGCCCAGCAACACCGGCCGCCTGATCGCCGATATCTTGCCGAATACCCAGGCGTTCCTCTGGTCACGCACCGAGATCGATCCCGAACTGCTGCAGGCCATCGCCGATCCCGAACGCCAGCCTTACGTGGTGTTCCCTGCGTCCTACGCCGATGCCGACCGCCCGGTGTTCAGCGAACTGCCCGCCGGCGGCAAACCGCCGCTGTTTATCATGCTCGACGGCACCTGGGCGGAAGCGCGCAAGATGTTCCGCAAAAGCCCCTATCTAAATCAGTTCCCGGTGTTTTCGCTCAACGTAGCCGCCGCCTCGGATTACCAGCTGCGCGAGGCCAGCCGCGCCGAGCAGCACTGCACGGCTGAAGTAGCCGCCGCCCTGCTGCAACAGGCCGGCGATCTTCAGGCCGCCGAAGGGCTGAATCAACACTTCAGCTATTTCCGCCAACAATACCTGGCGGGGAAACCTACCCGCCCGGAGGCAGCGATCACAGCAAAAGCGCAGTAAAGCGCCTAGAATCAGGCCTAACGTTGCCATAAGGAGATCGTGCATGAGCCAGCGAGGGTTAGAAGCGCTACTACGCCCCAAGTCCATTGCCGTGGTCGGCGCTTCGCAGCAGCCCGGCCGCGCAGGCAATCTGATGATGAGCAACCTGCTGGCGGGCGGCTTCGGCGGCCCGATACTGCCGGTGACGCCGCGTTACAAGGCGGTGTGCGGCGTGATGGCCTATCCGGACGTCGCCAGCCTGCCGCTGACGCCCGATCTGGCCATCCTGTGCACCCACGCCAAACGCAATCTGGCGCTGCTGGAGGCGCTGGGCGAGCGCGGCTGCAAAACCGCCATCGTGCTCTCTTCGCCGCCGGAGCAGTTCGCCGAGCTGAAAGCCTGCGCCCAACGCTACGCCATGCGCCTGCTGGGGCCCAATAGCCTGGGCCTGTTGGCGCCGTGGCAGGGCATCAACGCCAGCTTCTCGCCGGTGCCGATCCAAAAGGGCAAGCTGGCGTTTATTTCCCAGTCGGCCGCCGTGGCCAATACCATTCTCGACTGGGCGCAGCAGCGTGAAGTCGGCTTTTCCTATTTCATCGCGCTGGGCGACAGCCTGGATATCGACGTTGACGATCTGCTCGACTTTTTAGCGCGCGACGCGAAAACCAGCGCCATTCTGCTGTATCTGGAAAACATCAGCGACGCGCGGCGCTTCCTCTCGGCCTCGCGCAGCGCCTCACGCAACAAGCCGATACTGGTGATCAAAAGCGGCCGCAGCCAGCAGGCGCAGCTGCTGCTCAACAGCCAACTGGGGCTGGACGCCGCCTATGACGCCGCCATCCAGCGCGCCGGCCTGCTGCGCGTGCAGGACACTCACGAGCTGTTCTCGGCGGTAGAAACCCTCAGCCACATGCACCCGCTGCGCGGCGAACGGCTGATGATCGTCAGCAACGGCGCGGCGCCGGCGGCGATGGCGCTGGACGAGCTGCTGGGACGCAACGGCAAGCTGGCGACGCTGGGGGAGGAAAGCCTGGCCCGGTTGGGCAGCGCGCTGCCGGAGTTTATCCATGTCGGCAATCCTATCGATCTGCGCGACGACGCCACGCCACAGCGCTATCTGGCGGCGGTGAAGGCGCTGCTCGACAGCCATGATTACGACGCACTGCTGCTGATCCACGCGCCAAGCGCCGCAGCGCCGGGCACCGCCACCGCCGAGCACCTGATAGAGGCGCTACGCCAGCATCCGCGCGGCAAGCGCATTACGCTGCTCACCAACTGGTGCGGCGAATATTCATCCCGGGATGCGCGGCGGCTGTTCACCGAAGCCGGTATTCCTACCTACCGCACGCCGGAAGGCGCGGTGACCGCCTTTATGCATATGGTGGAATACCGCCGTAACCAAAAACAGCTGAAAGAAACGCCGGCGCTGCCGATCGGCCTGACCGCCAATACCGCCGACGCCCACCGGCTGCTCCACCAGGCGCTGGCCGAAGGCGCGACCCAGCTCGACACCCACGAGGTGCAATCCATTCTGCAGGCCTATGACCTGAGCACCCTGCCGACCTGGATTGCCGAAGACAGCGCCGAAGCGGTGCACATCGCCGAGCAGATCGGCTACCCGGTGGCGCTGAAGCTGCGTTCGCCGGATATCCCGCACAAATCCGAGGTACAGGGCGTGATGCTGTACCTGCGCACCGCCACCGAAGTGCAACGCGCGGCGGAGGCGATCCTCGATCGCGTCAAACGCACTTACCCGCAGGCGCGCATACACGGCCTGCTGGTGCAGAGCATGGCCAACCGCGCCGGCGCGCAGGAATTGCGCATCGCCGTGGAACAGGACGCCATTTTCGGCCCGTTGATCATGCTGGGGGAAGGCGGCGTGGAGTGGCGCCAGGAGAATCAGGTGGCGGTCGCTCTGCCGCCGCTGAACATGGCGCTGGCGCGCTATCTGGTGCTGCAGGCGGTGAAAGGCGGTAAAATTCGCGGCCGCAGCGCGCTGCGCCCGTTGGATATCCCCGGGCTGAGCCGGCTGCTGGTGCAGGTCTCAAACCTGATCCTCGACTGCCCGGAAATCACCCGGCTGGATATTCACCCGGTGTTGGCCTCCGGCAGCGAATTCACCCTGCTGGACGTTTCCATGCAGATAGCCCCCTTCAGCGGCGACCCGCAGGCGCGGTTGGCCATCCGCCCCTATCCGCACGAACTGGAAGAGGCTATCGCGCTGAAAGACGGCAGCCAATGCCTGTTCCGGCCCATCCTGCCGGAAGATGAACCGGCGCTGAAACACTTTATCGATCGGGTGACCAAAGAAGACCTCTACTACCGCTACTTCAGCGAGATCAACGAGTTTACCCATGACGATTTGGCCAACATGACGCAGATTGACTACGATCGGGAAATGGCGTTTGTGGCGGTGCGCGGTGAGGAAATCATTGGCGTGACGCGCGCCATGTCCGACCCGGACAACACCGACGCAGAGTTCGCCGTGCTGGTGCGCTCCGATCTGAAGGGCCTGGGGTTGGGCCGCCAACTGTTGGAAAAAATGATCGCCTATGCCCAGGCCCACGGGCTGAGCCGCCTGACCGGCATTACCATGCCAAATAATCGCGGCATGATCGCCCTGGCGCAGCGCCTGGGCTTCGGCATCGAGGTGCAGCTTGAGGACGGCATCGTCAATCTGACCCTGCCGCTGCAGGCCCGCGGCACGCAGTGACCTGTGTCGCAATGCGCTACGAATCCATCACTTAACGCCAAAACATACGCACAATCGGGGCAACTAATGGTATTATCGACCGATTATTCGATTTATTGTTTTTATGCATGTGGCGTTCCGGCCATCCAATCATGAGAGAAGAAGCGCACTGTGATGTTGTCAAAATTTAAACGTAGCAAACATCAACAACACCTTGCACAACTGCCCAAACTCCCCCAGACGGTTGCTGATGTTCGTACCCTGTACGCACCTTCAGACTTCCGCGCCACGCTGTTGGAATCCATCGCCAACGCCACCCAACGCATCTATCTGGTCGCCCTCTATCTGGAACATGACGATGCCGGGCGCGAGATCCTCAACGCGCTTTATCAGGCCAAACAGCGGCGCCCGGAGTTGGAGATTTGCATTCTGGTCGACTGGCACCGCGCGCAGCGCGGGCGCATCGGCGCCGCCGCCGCCAACACCAATGCCGACTGGTATTGTGCAATGGCGAGCCGGCACCCGGGGCTGTCGGTGCCGGTATACGGCGTGCCGGTCAACACTCGCGAAGCGCTGGGCGTGTTGCACCTGAAAGGCTTTGTGGTCGACGACACCGTGATTTACAGCGGCGCCAGCATTAACGACGTCTATCTGCATCAGCATGAAAAATACCGCTACGACCGCTATCAGCTGATCGCCAACGCCGTGCTGGCCGATACCCTGATCGATTACATCAAACAGCATTTGCTGACCGCCGGCGCCGTACAGCGTTTGGATCGTGACGATCGCCCGAAAAGCCCGGAGATCAAGAACGAAACCCGCCTGTTTCGCTTCGGCCTGCGGCGCGCCGGCTATCAGTTCCGCGGCAAGGCGGGCAACGACGAGCTGGCGGTCACGCCTTTGGTCGGGCTCGGCAAACAAAGCGTGCTGAACAAGACCATTCATCACCTGATGTCCTGCGCCGATCAAAAGCTGACGCTGTGCACGCCGTATTTCAACCTGCCGGCGCTGCTGGTGCGCAATATCATCTATCTGCTGCGCCAGGGCAAACAGGTGGAAATCATCGTCGGCGACAAAACCGCCAACGACTTCTACATTCCGGAAGATCAGCCGTTTAAAATCATCGGCGCACTGCCTTACCTGTACGAGATCAACCTGCGCCGCTTCCTCAGCCGCCTGCAGCGTTATATCGACACCGGCCAGCTGATCGTCCGCCTGTGGAAAGACGGCGATAACAGCTACCACCTGAAAGGCATGTGGGTGGATGACGAATGGCAGCTGATCACCGGCAATAACCTTAATCCGCGCGCCTGGCGGCTGGATCTGGAGAACGCCATCCTGATCCACGATCCCAAGCAGGAAATGCGCGAGCAGCGTCATAAAGAGCTGGAGTGCATTCGCACCCATACCACCGTGGTGGGTAACTATCTGGAGCTGCAAAGCATCCAACAATACCCGATCAAGGTGCGCAAGCTGATCCGCCGTCTGCGCCGTATCCGCATTGACCGGTTGATTAGCCGTATACTGTAATCCGGCTATAATTCAGCTACCGCAGACCCCGGCCATGCCGGGGTTTTTTATAACAGGATGTTTTCCCTATGCGCCCGCTTCGCTTATCGGTCGTGCCCCCTTTACTGCTGCTCACCAGCGGCTGCACCCATCTGGCCAACGACAGCTGGACCGGCAAAGACAAGGCGCAGCATTTCGTCGCCTCTGCCACCTTTGCCGCCGCCGGCGCCGCTTATGGCGATCGTCAAAACTGGCATGAAGCACGCAGCCGCAGTTTTGGGCTGGCTTTCTCGGTAGGCCTCGGCGCCGCCAAAGAGCTGTACGACAGCCGCGAAGGCGGCACCGGCTGGAGTTGGAAGGACTTTGCCTGGGACGTGGCGGGCGCGGCGGCAGGCTACAGCCTGTACCGCGCCACGCGTTGATTTACAGCTGAATTTCCTGCCCTTTGCGATGCAGCCGAAGCGAGACGATCAGCGCCAGCAGACACATGCCTGAAACGTACCAGAAGAAGGCATTCTCGATGCCGAATGACTTCAGCGACAGCGCGACATATTCGGCCGAACCGCCAAACATGGCGTTAGCCACCGCATAAGACAGCCCGACCCCCAACGCACGCACCTCCGGCGGAAACATTTCAGCTTTCAGCAGCCCGCTGATCGAGGTGTAGAAGCTGACGATAAACAGCGCCAGAATAATCAGGCCGAATGCCGCATAAGGGTTGGTGACGCTTTTCAGGGTAAAGAGGATCGGCACCGTCAACAAGGTGGCCAACGAGGAGAAGATCAGCATCGAGTTGCGGCGGCCGATCTTATCCGAGAATGCCCCCACAGCCGGTTGCAACAGCATATAAATAAATAGCGCGGCGGTCATGATACCGCTCGCCAGCTTGGCGTCCATCCCTGCCGTATTCACCAGGTATTTCTGCATATAGGTGGTGAAGGTATAGAAGGTCAGCGATCCGGCGGCGGTGAACCCCAGCACCATCAGGAAAGCCCGGCGGTTTTTCCACAGCCCTTTCAACGAGCCGGCATCCTTATGGTTACGGGTTTTCGCATCGGAGGTTTCATTCAAGGAACGGCGCAGATACAGCGCCACCACCGCCAACGCCGCACCCAACGCAAACGGAATTCGCCAGCCCCAGGCCTTTAGCTCTTCGGTGGACAAGATCTGCTGCAGCGCCACCAGAACCAACAGCGCCAGCAATTGGCCGCCGATCAGCGTGACGTATTGGAAAGAGGCGTAAAATCCGCGGCGCCCTTTTACCGCCACCTCGCTCATGTAGGTCGCGCTGGTGCCATATTCTCCGCCCACCGACAGCCCCTGGAACAGGCGCGCAAGCAGCAGCAGCGCCGGCGCCCAGCTACCGATCGCTTCGTAGGTAGGCAGGCAGGCGATCACCAGAGATCCGGCGCACATCATGCACACCGAAATCAGCATCGAGTTTTTACGGCCGTGCTTATCGGCGATATAACCGAATAGCCAGCCGCCAATCGGCCGCATGAAGAATCCGGCGGCAAAGACGCCGGCGGTCTGTAGCAGCTGAGTGGTGCTGTTGCCCGCCGGGAAGAAAGAGGCGGCAAAGTAAATAGAGCAGAAAGAGTAAACGTAGAAATCGAACCACTCCACCAGGTTGCCTGATGAAGCGCCGACGATGGCGAAGATCCGCTGCTTTTTATCCTGAGCCGCCAGCGTAGCGGCATCCCCAAGCGGTGAAGTTGTTTCTGTCATTATCTATTCTCCGGGCCAGATCGGTGGTGAAATCGGCATCCCGCCGTTATTTGTTGCCTTGTTGTTACTCACAAGTTAACAATTAAACCGGATAGCAGGCGAAGAATATCGTACGAAGCCAAGTGAAATACGTGATTTTTGTGATGAATATTAAACAGTGCGATGAAAATTAGGCGAAATTGCAGCGGTTTTATTTTTCCAAAGTAAAAAGCCCTGAACTCGCGTTCAGGGCTTCTTACTTTGTTTGATGCCTGGCAGTTTATGGCGGGCGTCCTGCCCGCCCCCCTTCGGGCCGTTGCTTCGCAACGTTCAAATCCGCTCCCGGCGGATTTGTCCTACACAATTCGTCTCATCCTGAGACTCTCCCCTCCGGGGCCGCCGCACGCGGCGTTAAGGCCCGTTCCCGACGGGCCTTTCGCATGCCCATGCTCGAGCAGAACGCCAGATAGCAGACAAAACAAAAAGCCCCATGCTTTCGCATGAGGCTTGTTGTTTTATTTGATGCCTGGCAGTGTCCTACTCTCGCATGGGGAGACCCCACACTACCATCGGCGCTACGGCGTTTCACTTCTGAGTTCGGCATGGGGTCAGGTGGGACCACCGCGCTATTGCCGCCAGGCAAAT